>Ga0208503_1000001_pt1 | contig 91692 bp, 99 predicted proteins | sample CryBogCBE31Jul07_FD_184584 | JGI IMG/M metagenome (GOLD analysis project Ga0208503, IMG submission 184584) | Freshwater microbial communities from Crystal Bog, Wisconsin, USA - CBE31Jul07 (SPAdes) (version 2) | ecosystem: Environmental > Aquatic > Freshwater > Lake | place: Crystal Bog...
CCAGTATATCCAGTATACCCAGTGTATCCGGTATACCCAGTCAACCCAGTAGGTCCAATCGGACCGCCGGATGGACCTGTAGGACCCATATCACCTGCAGGTCCAGTGTAACCTGTGTATCCGGTATACCCAGTCAACCCAGTAGGTCCAATCGGACCGCCGGATGGACCTGTAGGGCCCATATCACCCGCAGGTCCAGTGTAACCTGTGTATCCGGTATACCCAGTCAACCCAGTAGGTCCAATCGGACCGCCGGATGGACCTGTAGGACCCATATCACCTGCAGGTCCAGTGTAACCGGTATAGCCGGTATATCCGGTATACCCAGTATAACCAGTATATCCTGTACGACCGGTTGTACCTGTTGCACCAGTTAACCCAAGTCCAGTTGCACCAGTATATCCAGTATATCCAGTGTAACCGGTCAATCCGGTAGGTCCAATTGGACCTTCAAAACCTCGATCTCCCGGATTTCCTTGTGGACCAGTCGGTCCTAAGCTACCCGTTGGTCCCGTTGGCCCGGTAGACCCTACAGCAGGTTGCATGTACATGAAACGTGCAACAACCGAGTCGGTAAACGTAATAGTCGGGGGATTATTGACACTTGTAAGTGCAGGTAATCCGGTAAGAGGATTCAGTTGAAATATATATCCCAACGTATTTGAACTTGGCCCTCCACCCGATACTTGCGACGGATCAATTTTCGCGTTAAACCCATCGACATCTTCTAAAATAACGTCGACCTTTGTTGGACCAGGTGCCGAATTATACAAATCGTCTTTGATCACGCGTTGAACGCGAAATACGTAGCCGTTTGCCGATCCGGTTGCCCACATCCCCACAGCAACACTCGTACCATCATACCGTCCAGTGCTATAATATTGAGGCGCTTGGACGATAAGAGTTACCCAATAATTATTGGGATTAGTTGGGTTATATGGGTCAGGTCCATTTACAATGTACTCGACCTGAAGACAGATCGGCGGACTGTCTACCATTGTTAATTAAATATGGTTAAAAAGAGCAAGCATCCGTACGTAGAAGCTGGACCATTGTTTGCTGCGCTAGGCCATACTGATCCACTAGGAAGCTGAAAATTCAGCTGCCAGTATGAATTCAAAGATGACCAAATCATTACCGTAATAGGGAAAGAACCTGTCGTAACTCCATTTGCGGGAATTGGAGACATGTTGTACGAATTCGTAGACGAGTTAAACCAGTAAACGCATCCACTTAGACTTGGCATTTTAGAAACAGTGTAATTTAACGAATTGAAATTCAACGTTAATTGAGATCCGACAAAATTACCACCAGAATAATTTCCTGAAATTGTGGAAGGTGCTACCCAAGTACCAATAGATGAAGGAAATCCAGAATCATCTGGTGCTGGGCTTAGCGCAAATAAATTTGTACCGCTTCCAAACGCTACTTTGTAAACACCATTTCGTACAACTGGAGGCGTAATTACCGTTGTCCAAATAGTATCATAATCAGTTGTAGAGTTCTTTGTCAGTATTTGTCCAGTTACTCCGCCGTTCGGAATACCTTGTCCGGTAGGGCCTGTAACACCTGTAGGACCGGTATATCCAGTAAACCCAGTATATCCAGTGGGCCCAGTTCCGCCTACTGGACCAGTAACTCCGGTTGGTCCAGTGTATCCGGTGTAACCTGTAAAGCCCGTTTTACCAGTAGCTCCAGTATATCCAGTAAAACCAGTAGGTCCAGCAGGACCTCCACGAGCTCCCGAAGGTCCTGTAGGTCCGGTACCGCCCCCACCATTCCCAATATTTCCACCTGCTCCAAAAATGCTTCCGGAAGCATAGATGTTATCAACATTGATCAGGTCAAGCTTGACCGTATATCCATTACCACCATCTGAAACAATTTTTGGGGACAGGACATGTTCAAGAATATTTCGAACATTTGATCCGAAAAACGGATCATTTCCACCTGTCGCCATTTGTCTATACAGATGGACAAACAGTTTAACTACTTTCCGACCCATAAGAACATGGAGCCCCTATTTACCTCCACTGGAACGCTAGGTGATAAGTACACGTTATTCCCAATTCCTCCGAACGAAACTGATTTGTACAAACTGTACAAGAAAGCGGTAGCGTCTTTCTGGACAGTTGAAGAGATTGATTTCAATAAAGATAAGGAAGACTGGGAAAAGTTGTCAGAGAGCGAGCAGTATTTTATCAAGCAAGTTTTGGCTTTCTTTGCTGGGTCAGACGGTATTGTACAGGAAAATCTGGCTACTCGTTTCCAGAGAGACATTCAGTCACCAGTCGCCCGTCTGTTCTATGCCTTTCAGAACGCGATGGAAGGTGTACATTCCGAGACCTATTCGCTTCTGATTGATCAGTACGTCAAGGATCCGGAAGAGCAGTCAAAGTATTTCCGCGCGATTGATCAGATTCCTTGTATTCGTAAGAAGGCAGACTGGGCACTGAAGTGGATTGATTCAGGAGATTCGTATGCTACGCGCCTAGTAGGGTTTGCGTGTGTAGAGGGAATCTTCTTCAGTGGTTCATTCTGCGCCATTTACTGGTTGAAGAAGCGTGGCCTCATGCCTGGTCTGACATTCTCCAACGAACTGATTTCTCGAGACGAGGGGTTGCACACAGAATTCGCAGTGACTCTGTACCATAAGCTTCAGAACAAGATCACAAAGGACCAAATTGAAATGATTATTCGTGAAGCGGTCGTGATTGAGAAGGAGTTTATTACGGAAGCCTTGCCGTGTTCACTCATTGGAATGAACGCGCGTGATATGTCGCAGTACATTGAGTTTGTGGCTGATCGTTTGGCACTACAGTTAGGTATTGGGAAGATTTACAAGTCCACGAACCCGTTTGATTTCATGGAGTTGATTTCGTTGGAAGGTAAGACGAATTTCTTTGAGAAGAAGGTTTCGGAGTATTCTAAGCCAGGTGTAGGAATGAAGAAGGAGGATATGGTGTTTCGTACAGACGAAGAGTTTTAATGCTGACCGCCAACAACCGGACGACCAGCTGGAATGCGAGGATCTTTATTAGGTCCAGACGGGTGGTTAGGGAGACTCAGGACCAAAGGTCTAGCATAATTATTCGTGAAAGACGGCAAGAAATCAATCGGATGACGAACTGATGGAACGGGCTGGTATAAATGAGTAAAGACCTTTACGCCATTTTCAGGGCGCCAGTCAATAGCCTTATACTTTCTAAACTGAGTGTACTGCGACGCGTCCGGAGTCGGCATCTATTTACGTTTAAAGGAAGAAGCTTTATTCGTCCTAAAAGGAAAATGCAGCTCACATACGTTGCGGTCGTCGTTCTGGCGTCCATGATTTTTGTTCTCTCAGGAATGGTAGGATACGTGTACTGGCAGCAGACGCGCCTCATCCAGAATCTCCAGTCGCTTGCGGTAGTTGTTTCGACGCACTTTATTCGGCCGCCACAGCCTCAGCCCGAACTTGAGCCGGAACATGTTGCGGAGCCTGAGCAGGAGTCTGAACTGCCACAGCTTGTCCCCGTAGACGAGAAGCTTGCTTCTGTAAAGGAGGATGACCGTGTATCGGTCAATGAAGTAGAGGTAGTTGAGGGCCCGCCCGCTGCTGCACCTGTTCCGGCCGATGCACTAGTCGATTTTGAGAAGAAGACGGCGAATGAGCTCAAGGAACTTCTGACGCAGAAGGGTATTCCGTTCGGTAAGCGCGACGCAAAGTCTGTCCTTGTCCAGCTACTGAAGGCAACGGCGTAAATATAGTTTGATAGAATAATGAAGCTGTATAATCAGCATCTGGATACATTATCCAAAGGCAATCCAAAACTCCTAGTATTTGACTGTGAGTTTTGGCGTGTTTCCGGAACGTCTGGATTCATTCCGATTCCTGACACTGACGAATTCTTCATCCCTCGTGAGATTGGAGGATTCTTTTTAACCAAAAATGAAGATGGAAGTTGGGAGTATAAGGGATACTTTTTTGTCACGTTCACGAACCCCAAAGGATATGATGTATCTTTTATTTCATCACACTATGCATCGGTATCCCAAAAAACTGCCGATCAACTGGACATGTACCAATCGTATCTCCAACTCGAATGGTCGAAAGCGTTTGAAGGAACATTGCCTGAAGAACAGAAACCTATTTTGAAAGAAAGTTTGAAGCTGTACAATTCCGATCACCATATTGCCGAACATCATAAACCTCCTTCGTGGATAAAGAAGTTCATGAAACAGTACTCGGAATCTATGATTATCGTGAAAGGCCGAGCGGATATGGAAGCTCTGGAAAACATGTGTCGCATCCACGACTTCGAGTATTTTGAACCTTTAGACGTATTTGATATTGCGCCCTGGAATCGTATTAGCCGCAAATTATGTGGTACCGCAAAACTTGAAGGAACATTTGATTGTATTATGCCGTATGTTGATGATAAAGGATCAAAGCGTCGGCGCTTACGCGATATCTTACCACTCGGACGAGCTCATGATCCCACAACCGATGCGTCAATGACTCTTTTGGTAGCCATATACATTGTAGCGTCACAAAGTAAATAATGAAGTTAGTTTCGTTTGATATAGGATTACGCAACTTAGCTTTTTGCGTAATGGAAGGAACAAACAGATCCAATGTCAAAATTTTGCACTGGGATCTGATTGATGTGATGGCCGAAGGAGCGGGACATGATTCTCCGAAATGTTTTAAGTGTCAGAAACCCGCGAACTGGATGAATGGAAAGAAGGTCTATGCATGTACGTTACACAAAACTAAATGTGCCAAACCCCCAACAAAAGTTTCGCTGAACAGGAAGACGATTGAAGAGCTAAGAAAAGAAGGTGAGCCTTATGGAATTCTGTCGACAACCAAGAAGGGATATGTGGATATTCTTTACACTCACTACAACTTGAACGTTTGGAAACGATGTATTAAATCTTCGAAACAGTGTTCGGTTGTAGACTTGAGTATTCCTATTGCCAAATCACTGGAATCGAGAAAGAAATTATGGGAAGGTGCTCACCTGATTGCATGTGAGCAGCAGCCAGATAAGAGAATGCTTTGTGTCCAAGCAATGATTCATATGTGGTTCGTAACTCAGGGATTTAAGTGTTCAGGGGTATCTGCTACCCACAAACTTACGAATATCCTGACAGTAGACCCTACGAAAACATACAAAGATCGCAAAAAAACAGGAATCATTCATGCCACCCAACTTGTTCCAGCTGCGTGGTTATCGCACATGCTAAAGCATCCCAAGAAGGATGATCTTTGCGATACGTTCCTCCAAGGATTGTGGGTGATGGAACATACGCGTTAGAGTTTTCATAACTGTTCCGTAAGTTCACACAAATGGAGGGAATTTTTGGAGCCGACTTCCTGACAAATACGAAAGTGTCCGAGTCAAATATGGATCTTCCAGATATGGCCACGGTCGAGCTCCCTAGTTTTGGTGACACCGAGTCAGCACCCCGCCTCGTTCCTTCTTTAGACGAGACGGGACCTGTGCGTACGTCTGACGGTCTTGATAACCTTAATGCCGAGCACTTCTTTCCAGCACCGTCGTCTCGCAAGATGAACGAGGAGTATGTTATGAAGGAGAAGTACGAGATCCTTCGTAAGTTTGAGCGTCTTGCCAAGCTCGGAGTTCCAATGCGCAAGCGATTTACGCTAGATTCGCCGCTGGAAGAGATGAAGATGGAGTTGGAGTTCATTAAGCGCGAGAAGGCCATGGATCAGACCATTAAGCAGTTCTGCGAGTGGTATATTACTGGAATGTCTGCACTAGAGTGGAGCTCGAAGAATGTTGCGATCATGAAGGCGTTCGGTCTTCAGCTTGATGGACTTTCTGAGTCAGCACAGATGAATGTGGCGGACATGGAGGAGGATTTTGAGGAGCTGTATGATCTGTATGGGGACAAGCTCAAGATGCACCCGCTAGTACGTATTCCTATTCGTACCTGTATGATGGTGTACATGGTTCATCTCACGAACCAGATGGCCATGAAGTCTCCTATCCCCAACATGCAGGACATTCTAAAGACGAACCCTGATATTGCTCGTCAGCTTGCGACCGCTGCGATGCAGCAGCAGACACAGGGAATGAAGCAGGCGCCCGCCCCTCCCCCGCAGCAGCAGGCTCAGCCGGCAGGTAACCCATTCGCAGGTCTTCAGAGCTTCATGAGCTCAATGGTTCCTCCCCCGCCACCGCAGCAGACGAATGTTCGCCCACCGACTTCTGCCAAGCCGGCCATCAAGTACCCGAAGCCCCCAACGCCCAACATCCAGCGCGCATCTCCGGCTCCAGCCCCGGCCCCTTCTCGTGAGATGAATGCCCCGCAGGTCAATATTGACGACTTACTGAAGTCTGTCAATGCTAACGTTACGATAACTGAGCCAACGACAAAACGTGTGAATACGACCCCCAAGAAGGGAGGCTCAACTGGAAAAAACTCGATAAGTATTAAGCTGTAAATGGGCTCTCGTTTAACGAACACGTCGTGGTGCTGGAGTCCACGTGAGCGTTGCCCAGAACATACCCCTCCACCCAAGTATAAATCTTACGAACAGAGATACCAAGAAGATTATGAAGAACGAATGACTAAAAAATGGTGGATTGAAAATCGGTGGAGATTTTCTGAAGGTCACGATCCAGATATTGCAAGTATTGGAGAAACATACACGGGTGCAGATATGACTGATCGGGAATGGTGGAATAAAGTAAACTAGAACATCGGTGGCGTATCTTTATCGTACGCTGGCTGATCGCATCCCTTTAGTCCAGCTTTTTCCCGTAAGTTACGGTCGGGGCTGTTATGCATTCCTTCGCGAGCATACTCTGACTTTCCACGGAAAAGTCCACCAGCCAAAACTACAAACCCAGCTGTCAAAATAATTGATACAATTAAATCTCGAGTACCAACGAAACATACCGCAAACACGGCTAGACGGCGAAGAAGGATGTTATTCCCATACTCTTCATCGTTACCACTGAACTCGTGAACAATATACCGGCTGGCAATATTGGTCAGAAGAATCATAATTCCAATCGTGAATGGCGAAGACGCAACAGCATTAATATGCTCAAGCATCCTATTATTTAGAGAGGCGTAGAAGTTTTGGTGGTCGTGCTAGGTCCATGTGCCGCCTTGGGTGCTGCCGTAGCCGGAGGAGGCGCAGTCACAGACTTTCCAGCTACAGCGCCATGAGCAACTGTGTCTCCCTTCTCCAGCTTGCCCAGAATATCCTTCAGCGATGACGTAGACACAGCGGGCTTCTCAGCCTTTGGCTTCTGCTCCTTAGCATCAAGGTACTCGGTCGTATTCGCCGCTGTCATAACGTACGCAATACCTGCAAATATTCCAATAATCAGGCTTTTGTATACTGTGATGTACACAATGCCCAGCAGGAAGACAGCATGGCCTACGGGAGACGACAGGAAGTCCTTGATATGGGAAGGCGGGGGGTGGCTAAAGAATGCAGTGTAGGCAATCAGAAGTCCAACAACGACAAGTTCAGTCTGTGACAGCTTCATTTGTCTGAACGTAATATTTTTCTATCGTGTTTTGAATAACTGGGAATGGCGTCATTAGAAGAAGTATGGGGTAGTTCATTCCCAAAGAAACATTACAGCATGGCTTCTAAGCCCGGAATGGCTCAGAAGGAAGAGCCTCGAGATGCTGAGAGGGAAGGACGAGTAGCACCAACACCAGTCCACCGTTCTGCCGCAGCCATTCAGCGTCATCGCAAGACAATTGATGATTTGTCCAAGAGTCTACCAATTGTCCAGAATGATGAAGAGGCGGACTCGAATTATGCTCCGGTTCGTGTAGCTAACCTAAAGGAAGGGTTCACGGCCACTAAGGCTGGATATACTAAACCATTTTTTCCAGGAGATGAAGGGACAAGTTTTGCGTATGCTCCTCCCTCGTTTCAGGGAGCGGCGCACGATGTTAAACTTGATCGTATTCTGCGTATGATCGAGCAGAATAAGACAGGGTATGAATCCCCATCGTCTCACGATATGGCGCTGTACGTGTTTACGGGCGTGATGACTCTGTTTGTATTAGATACATTTGTGAACTTAGGTCGTCGTATGGGTTAGGCATTGTGAATACGAGTCTCTAGAGTCGAATAATCGTCAAACCCGTTATCAAGCATCTCGATTTCCAGCGATAATGAAAAATCAACAGTACGATTTCCGGAGGCGGCATACGCACCGTCGGAAGTCCAGTACATAAATCCAGTCTTACCCTGCTGACCATGTGTACGTACACGAACATGTAGACGGTCTAGCGTACCAAGAGCAGGTGTGAATCGGGTAATGTTATCCTGACCCGAATGGTCATTGTATTCAATAAACGATCCATTTCCAATCGCCGGGATCTTGGCCAGAAAGCTGTCGGTAAACGTTGACTTGTTGGCTCCAACCGTCGTCTCGTCGGCGTAATTGAGACCTTCTACATCAACTAAGAAATAGTACTGCGAGTTCGTGGTCGTGTTCAAAGCCGAATCGCTGGAGTAAGTGGATGTAGACATATTTGGTCCATTCACATATGAATGAGTCAGTGCGCCACCGTTCACACTCGTGGCCTTAACAGTTAAAGGAAACTCGCCGCTCATGATGCGAATAGATACGACGTTCGAGTATTGGCGGGGGAGGTACACTACGAAATCTCCGTTCGTGTAATAGCGATTCGTATCGCGATCCGCCGAATCAATCGTCACCATCTTCTTTACGGTGCGCAGCGTCTTTGTAGGTCGAGACGCCGATACAGTCACGCCGTTGTAATCAAAGGCACGGTTGTAACCGGACATTTAGTTTAATGGTGGGAAGTTTTACACGTCTTATTGAACCAACGTTTTCCCTTTGATGTTTTCTTGGCTTTACGAGCTAAGTCTGCGTCCGTAGTATAATAGGTCTTTCCACACGTCAAAAAACTCGCGGCTCGAGCGTACCCCCACTGCTGCTGAGAAGCTCCGGGACGATGCCCAGTTCGCCATGCCGCCATTCCACGGTTATACGACTGTTTCACTAACGAAAGAGGGACGCCAGTAGATTTAGAATATGCGTCTAACGAATGAGCTTTCGGGAACTTCTTCTTCCATTCCAAGACATACTTTGATCTCCGGGTCTTCACGCCTTTATCAGTTAAAAATGGCTTGTAAGCCTTTGGGTTTTTCCACGACATAGACCGACGCCGTGTGGCAGTCGCTTTACGCTGTTTGTTTTGTTTGGCGGTTAAGCCTGTATGGTACCTCTTGGGCCAGTACATTACTTTATAGACTGAGGAATTGTCACTGACATCATCATATCTTCAAGTCCAGTATCTGCTTCAAGCGTCGTACCCTGATAAATGGCTTCTACAGCCATACAGAGTCGCCAGAAAGCTTCTAGGTCAATCGACCCTCCAATCTCCATTTCATACTCGATTTGCGATGCGGCTCCTTCGGCCGCCAGTTTCGCCTGCTCAACCTCATCGGTATTCAGCGGGTTCACGATCAGCGAGAAGTCTGGAAAGTGTTTCCGGATATCCCAGAAGAAAGCCACGCACTTAGCGTACCATTCGTCAGAGAATTCTGTCATCTCATCCTTATTCTCCAGATCCTCAATGATCTGTCGCAGTAAGACTAGATTCTCAGCTTTCTGGTCAGTCGACATAGAGTCGTTATCATCATCAACATCCATCTTACTTACTGCTCTTCTTTACTCTGTAAAAAACGTTTCCGTTTTAAAGGTAGGCCACGCGTTAAATACAAGAACGCTGTATGTCGCGAAATAACACGGTGGGTTATTCATTCGATGAGACAAAACCAACCGAATTGTGTGAAATAATGGGAAGGAACAAGAGTGATAAAGGACATATAAATATTACCACGTCTTGGCACAATTACACGACATTTTACTACAGTATTTTCAAAGATCTGCGTGAATCAAAGCTCAGAGTGTTTGAACTGGGAATAGGAACAAATAACCCAAATTTGGTGTCTAATACGAGCAAAGATGGAAGGCCGGGTGCTTCGTTATACGGCTGGTCCGAGTTTTTTCCTCACTCCGATATATTTGGAGCGGATATTGATAGGGATATAATTTTTAGTACTGACCGAATTAAGACTTTCTTTTGCGACCAGACAAATCCTCAAACTATCAAAGAAATGTGGGACGAAGATGTCCTAAGTGAAAATTTTGATATCATTATTGATGATGGTCTCCATACATTCCGTGCAAACTCTTGCTTTTTTGAAAATAGTATCCACAAGTTGAAGTCGAACGGATTCTATATCATTGAAGATATATTGAATCAAGAATTGGGATTTTTTTACCCGAAAATTGAAGAATGGAAGTTACAGTACACTGATTGTTCGTTTACAGTATTAAAAATACCATCACTGCGAAATCCTTTTGATAATACGCTGCTGGTAATTCATAAACATTAATTTTGTTATCTGTTATTCAGTGTGTACTGAGCCAACCTTCAAAATATTTGATCTGTTCCTTAATGGTACATATGATTTCAACATTCTCTTCAAGCTGGTCACGCAATGACTTTGTGACATCGGCTAATTCGTCTGGTTCCATAGGAACTCCATTCGAAGATACGATTTCATTGTCCAGAATAAACTTTACCTTATTCAAGTCTTCAACATGACGAGCCAGGATCATCTCGAGGCTTGTTTTAGTCTTTACGTAAATATCACGCATCTCTTCCATACTAATGAAAAACATTAACATTAAGTTTTTGCTTTCCGTTTTTGTTTTTGGATTTTAGTCAGAGTCCTGGTAGTACTCATCGTCACTACCGCCATCATCCGCATCTTCCAGCGGGAAGAACCACTTCTTCTTTTCGGACGACCAGTAGGGCTGCAAATTGTTGTAATACGAAATGCCGTCCCAATGGCCAGAGCTAAACTCGCCCTCGCCCTTGCCGACCGCAAAGCGCTTCGGCACGTGGCCGTAGTCGCCCCGATGGGTCGCCATCGGAATAATCTTCTCTTCCTTGGCATCCCAGAAATGGATACCCTGGTTGCGGTATTGGTCTCCACCAATCCACACCACGTCGCCGTGATTCGGCTTCGCGTTGTTCACCTTCAGGACCTTGTAGGCCCACTCCAGCTGCTCCTCTTCACCCATGTCGTAGATGCTTGGAGGCTTGTTGTCTGCAAACAGCTCATCGTAGTCTGGGTGATCCACCGGATCCATGCCCGGCTCATCCACAAACTTCTCGGGATACTTCGTTTTGAACGTATCGTAGAACTCCTGCTCGTACACGTCGTTAACGCCCAGCGGGCAGTTCTTACGGTACTTATCGCCATCGTTAAGAATTTCGAAGATTTCCGCCATTCTTTACGATGTGTTGTAATGATCTTTATTTGTTTGGATAAAATGATTTCGTTTTACACCTTGATCATCGAATGAGCAGCCCAAATCGTCAGAGCAGCCGCTAACTGGGCAATCGTGTGTTCCATCGCCCGAGCTCCGCTGACCTTTCCAGAGAGGTACGCCCAAGCTGTTACGGCCGGATTGAAATGTGCTCCGGAAATATGCTTACCAAGTCCAATAGCAATGGCAAACGCTGCAACTACAAACAGCGGATTGGTTGTGAACGCAATAGATCCGATGAGTAAGCACGTACCCAGATACTCGCTCATGCCATGAACATACATTTGTATTGTTTCTTATAAGGATGAAATATCTTGTGGTAAAAGGGTGGTTGGGTTTCGGAGATAGACTTGAGTCTTTAAAGATGTGTGTATGGTACGCTCAGCAGAACAATCTCCAAATTTATGTAGATTGGGGAGACCCAATTTGGACACATGGTGGAGAGACGTTTTATACGTATTTTAAATTCGTAAACATGCCAGTCTTGAATTCATTAGATGATATTCCAGCAGATGCTACATTTTTTCCTAAATACTGGACACGTGAAAATATAGGAACACCGTTGACACAAGATCTGCTAGACAAAGATAAAGACATCAAGATAAATTTCGATATCGGAAAGGATGAACATAAACCGTATGATGTTGTAGTCTTTTCATGTGTGCGTAGCCGTACTATTTATATCGATTCCGCGTTCTTTGCCCGTGTATTCAGAGTAATTAACCAAGATATCTTATCAGGTTTAAAGTCTAGGTTAGTAAAAATTCCTTTACAAACAGCCATTGGAATTCACACTAGAGGAACTGATCGTGCCAAGCACAATATTCGTAAAGAGCACAGTATCCAATTTATGGCGTTGGCCGCTATGCCGTTTTCATCAAGGCAGATGATTGCGGTTGGCGATGACGCTTATTCAATTGAGCTGTGGAAACGGTTTTATCCAACAACGTATGTGTTCACAAGTATTGCTCAGTCAAACACCACAAATAAAGGAAATCATATGGCTACAAAAGACGAACTCAAAAACTCGAAGTACGACTTAACTGTTGAATTCTTAGTTGATTTCTTTACACTAGCTTCTTGTGAACGTGTGATTTCAACGTTCAAAGACAGCCGGTTTGCGGCTGAAGCTCGTCGGTTACATCCACATGTCAAAACTATTTTAGGAAACGAATAGTTTGTTATTCAAATATAGAACATTAACATGCTGACTACGGCAGGATACCGTATTCACAAGAAGGATGTACCGAGTGTACATCATGTGAAAGGAGTTTTGAATGTTAAACCGTTCATTCCATCTGTATTTGTAAACCCACAATACGTTACAAGGTACCCAGTATTCACCGAAACCGATGAGTACTTGTATGTTCCCAAACACTACGGAATCGGAGAATTTGGACCTATAACTGAATCAAAACGCGACGTTCCTAAAACTGACTCTAAATTTTGGGAGTTTGCCGGTACAATTCGCGAAAGCCAAAAAGAAGTTGTGGATTCGTTCTTGTGTCCTGAACCTCGCGACGGAATTCTGTCGTTACAAACTGGCGGAGGTAAGACTGTGTGTGCCCTGTACATCGCCTCCCAAATCCAGATGCCCACGATCGTTCTGGTCCACAACACGTTCTTGCGAGACCAATGGATTGATCGGATCAAGAACTTCTTGCCGAAAGCGCGGGTAGGATCAATTCAAGGTGAAGTAGTGGATATTGAAAATCGCGATATTGTAGTTTCAATGCTTCAGAGCGTATCGATGAAAGAGTACCCCGCAAAAACATTCGACAGATTTGGATTAGTCATTGTAGACGAGTGTCATCATATTGCGTCAGAAGCATTCTCACAATCTCTGTCCAAACTTACATCCAAACACATGCTGGGTCTGTCTGCAACTCCTGAGCGCAAAGATAAGCTGATGTACGTGATGAACTGGTTTCTTGGGCCGATGCTTTATAGATCTAATACCGCAGATAAAGTGGACGAAAAAGTTAAGGTTGAAGTGTATGACTTTGATCCTCAAGATGAAGAGTACAATTCAATCATCTACAACAACCAAGGCGTGATGTTCACTACCTTGATGGTCAATAAAGTTGTCGAATTCAAACCTCGAAATGATATGATCACCAACTTACTTGAAGATTTATCTGAAGAGAATCGGCAGATATTGGTGCTAACCGATCGAGTGGAACATACGAAAACACTGTTTGAAGGGTTGCCTGATAAAGTAAAAGAACACTCTTGTATTCTCGGTCGAAACGTCAAGGCAGCCGACAGAGCCGCATTCTGTGAGTCTAAAAAGATCTTGATTGCTACCTATGCGATGTGCAAGGAAGGATTCGACGTAGCTACTCTAAACACATTAGTCATGGCCACTCCGCGTCCAGATGTTGATCAGATTGTTGGTCGAATCATGAGAACTGAAAAGACGAAGCGTACCGTACATCCTCTGATCGTAGATATCGTGGATCCTGCGTTTCGGAGGCAGTTTGGAGAACGGTTGCGGTTGTACAAGGAACGCAACTACATTGTGGAAAAAATGACTATTGAGTAGATACAATGGGACGTACGCGTCGGAACAAAGCGCGTAACAAAACTCGCCGCGGCGGGAAATTATTAGCTCAAGGCCAGAGCGCTATGGTTATCGATCCACCTATTCCATGTAAGGATGGGCGCGATATGTCCAAGTACGTTTCGCGGGTATCTAAGCAGGAGAAATACGAAGACCTAGTTTCCAAAGATCATCCGCGTCTAATTAAACGTCTTAAGGAAATAGATCCCGAGCAGAAGTATTTTTACTACCCCGAGTACTGTACACCAGGTAACTTAACCGAGGACAATAAGCTTGACGGAATTACTTACAAGAACAAGAAGTACTCTGAAATTTTATTAAAAGGATCAGAGGAATGGAATCCTATTACAAACAAAGCCAGATCATGGGTTGGATTTCTGAAACGTAAAGCTCGTGGAAAGAAACTGCCGATGACAGCTAAGACCCAAGAACAAATTGATCACTTGGCTAAAGCCATCAAGTTGTTACATGATAACGGGATTGTCCACGCAGATCTACACGGCAGGAACGTCATTATGGCAGACGACGGGCTGCCACGCATCATTGATTTTGAGTATTCGGTCGTAGATGCGAAAGAAAAACATATTGAAATGGAGAAGACATATGTTGAAGACAGTTGGCCTTCATTAGATCCTAATTGGCGATTGAGCCGTTAATCCACATTTTCAAAATTGTAATCTCTTGAGTAATCGTCTTCTGGCCGATCACGGACATCGCCGTAATCGCCCCGATCAGGTTCAATAGGTAGACCATTTTCATTTAACTGTTCATCACTGTCCACGTAATCACGATTCGTGAACCCTCCTTCTGGAACATTATTCGGATCTTCTTTATCGTCGGCAATTTCATCGTAGATATGTAATTCTTTGGCAAACCGCCGTCGGTCTTCGTTTGTAATAACGTACTGCGAAATACCGATATCCATTAACATTTTAGTCACTTCACGCGACCGGTCATCCATTTCACGTAAACGAGCCTTGAGCGTTTCACGCTCCTTGGAGCGCAGGATATCCACTTCTTTTTCCGACGACTCTTTTGTGAGAAGAATCATATTCATGGTAAGATCACGGGTCATAGATAAGCGAACCGCTTCCAGCATTCCATCTTTCAAAGAATCCAGCAGTTCGTAAATACGACCTTTCACGGCGTCTCGAAATAAGGACTTGTTCTCGAACGAGTTAATATTGTCCAAAAACTGGCGGTACTCTATAACCTTTACAGCATCGTACTTAAGAGGCGATACAATGTCAAGTAGTCTAGAAAGAAGAGCCGAAAGAGCTACACCATCAGTATCACTGTCCACAAGTTTACGAATAAGTTCGAGTTTAGCAGTTTTAGATAATCCAATCTTAACTCCTTTCTCAATATTCTTTTTATCAGGAAAACTGTACTTCAGAGTAACCTTTTCAGGTTCGATATATTCAGCATGCGGTGAAGGTTTCGTCTTCCAGAAATCCACAAATTTCTGTGATACCGAAGGAGCCAGCTTTGATACAATTACCGTTTTGGGTTTTGGAAGTAAACATTCGCTGAATACTTCATTGCCCTGACGATCCCCCGGTTTGAACTCTGTTTTAGTAGGAACGATTGTTGGCATGTACACTTGATTCACTTCAACAGTTTCTGAAACAAGTGCGGCACGTTCTTTAGCAGCTTCAAACTGTGGGCGGAATTCTGTATATGCTTGCTTAATAAACCGAATACAATCTTCACGAACCTTCTTGCGATTATTTGCAGCTTCACGAAGAATGGTAGCCAGAGGTTCCTTGAAAGAAGCAGGGAAGGCATCTACGAACTCTTTCAGAATTGATAACAATACATTTAAAGCTGGTGTATCTTTTTCGTCCAGCGTGTCGCGAGGAAACCCAGATAGCTTTACAACACTGTTACCAAACGACCGTCGGGGAACAAGGAAAGGGTTGTGTATTTGCAGTAAAGTAACTGTACCGGCAATACCTAACAATCCTTCGAACTTGTTACGAGCAGTGCCTTGTAATTTCTTAGCTGCTAATGAACCTTTACGAATATTACCTAAAATCGGAATTAGCTGAGACTCGCTGGGAATGATTTGAAGACTGTTTAGAAGAAAATACATAACAGACTCACCCGCATTATTTTCGTCAAACACGTTCTTTAGCTGAGTGAGGGATGAAGCGATTGGTTTTGTAGGTGATGGGTTTCCTGCTAAAACATCATGGCTCACAACCAGATGACCATCATCATCGTAATCGGCCTGAGCAACGAAACTATCGTTATTAATTTGCTCTCCGCACGATTTACATACGCGGTACCCTTCATCGAGCGTTGCCCATTTATTGTAAAACTCTGACTTATCAGCCTCCAGATCACCATCAAGTAATGAAAGCGTATGATTACATATTAAAAATATTCCTTCAGCATCTAGGAATAAATTATTTATTGGCGTAATTTCTTTAGTAAGTAACCTGATATTGTACGATTTATCTGGTGGGAGAAGCGTATCATCTTTCAGGATAATAAGGATATTCTCACGGAGTTCGGAAGTATTTTTAGGAGTATACTTTTCATACTCGGTTTCCTTACGCAGATCTTTTGGAGGCTGATAAAATTTGAATAGAGCAACGTAGTCTTTCTGGATATTGGTCTGGGTAGTTTCGGACCAAGCCTTTTTTCCTTGGTTAATGAACTCTTGCCGTTCCTGCGTTACAAAAGCAGTAGGCGCGCACAGACCTGAAGTTACTTCGACCCAATCATCTCCTTTCTTTTTGTAAATTGGAGAACGGTATACTCCCGACGATAGAAACTCTTCAAATGATTTTGTAGCCAAACATTCATCAGGTGTAGATTTTGGAAGTTTGATTTCTGGGCGTTCATTTAGAACATCTGGAGCTATGAGTCCAAACTCTCCGGCATCAGAGAGAAGCATTTTGGTCACAAGCAGTCCACCATCTTCCTGTTTCATCAGCCATGCGCGAGGGTACACTGACTTATTCCACTTGGAATCATACACTTTCTGAAGACGCTCTGATGGAGCTACGATATCATCAGATGTAGGAAACGCAATAGATAACACATTTGGCTGGGCGCTTATCGCATCAACAGGCGGGAACCTTTCTTTCCACGATTTCCACGGAACTTCAGAGATTTTGACGTCGTATAGTTTGAGATACTTACGTCCTTCAATGTACGGATCTTTGGTTACTGGAACAGCATGAGACAGAATAGCTTCAATAGTTGGAAACACATCTTTGAGAGGTTCTGATGTTATGATCTTATTCGATTTGGCCGAAGATAGAAAAGGATGGTCTGCTAACGGGTGTGGGATATCTAATTCCCTGTCAGCAATAAAAAATCCAACACGGCGAATATCGTCAGACGTATTAGCTTCAGGGACTTCTACAACTTCTAAATTTCCGTCATCGCGAACAATCCGCTTCAGCTTGATGTAGTTTCCTAATGCATGTACCATTTCCAAACCTTCTTCATTCACCAGGTCAGTACTTTTGGTTATAGGTACGCCGTCGGTTCCTTCAGAGCGGTATGGACGAGGGAGAGATTTCAAAATAACTGGGTATGCATTAGGTGTACGCCGAGCAGCCGGTTCGGCTAATGGTAGCAGCTTATCGCTGTACGAAAACTTTTCGTAGTCAAATCCTCCGTAAATAGATTTAAGCCACGGCACATCTATTTCACGACGTTCATCGTTAATACGATAATCTGTTTCTGTCACAATAACCAAGTCTTCATACAATTCTTTAATTCGATCAACCTCCTTCTTAATTTTCCAGTTCTCAGCTTTTGTCACGTGATTCTTTTTCGGGAGTGATTTCTGAAAGTAATCAATTAACTGTTCATCTAATGTGAAAAACCGGAGTTCTTCTGGACGCTGTACTTCTTCTTCGAAGTCAATTGTTTCAATAATTTCTAGGTCTGAAGGTTCAAACACCAGACTTATCTCCATCGTTATTCTCTATGACGGAACAATATTCGTCAATAGTTTTCTTCGCAGTCTCCAGAATCTTCTCTGGCGTCTTCTTGGTATTGAACCTGAGAACCATTTCGGGCTTGAGAGGGTGGGGAATATCGTATGATACGAACTGTACGTCGTCTTGATAAATCACTTCCTGCATCAGAACACCTAGAGTATGACCTCCAATATCGAGAGAAATACTGTAAGTACCTTCGTCCTTCTCATGACGAATATTCTTCAGTGCGGCGGCCACGTAATCTTCCACTCTCTTCTTCAAAGTCTGTACGGCCATCTTTAGGATCTCACGAGCCTTGAGGACACCAATACTCTTAATTTTTATATCAAACCAATTCGGGCGGTTCTTCTCGTCACGGGAATAACATCGCTGAATCAGGAAGTTATCAAAATACCGAGCGGCATCTTTATCTTCGGGGTGATCTTTGATATACTTCTTACGCTGTTCCTTAGCCATGTCTGGATCAATGTGCCATCCAGTCGTAGCTGTTTCAACTTGAGACACTCCGTCAGTTTCTACAGCAAGACGACCGGTAATATGAACACTCTCATTCGGCCTGATCTTGAGGAACAAGCAGGCGGCTCCGAACTCAGGATCCTTCATGAGAATTCCTTCGCGACCTGACTCGATTGTGAAATCATCGGTCGTAATAATCTTAGCCTCTTTGGCTGAAGGAATACGAAGCTCAATCTTGGCATCCTTAATAACAGCAGACTCATCCGGAGTCACATTGACTGGAAGCATCTCCATCCGATGCCTCATCATTTCGTGTGGCATTTGAGTCGTGTTCTCCAGAATGTTGACGTCGCGTATCACGACAGTTGGAATTCCGGCTAGAATTAGACGGCGAAGACCGTTGACAAACCCTACAGGGAAATGAATGAGTTCGGCAGTAAGGTCGCGCCCATCATTCGTCGTTTTCAAACTCTTGATCGACGCCATTTTTGCTTCTTCCATTTCGTTATTGTTCCATCCGTTTTTTTCCTGAAAACTTGTAATGTCGCAGCAGCCATACTTGTTTTATAGCGATCGTGAACCGAACTCGAAACAGATTATCGAAACAATTAAGGGGTTGAATAAGGTTGGACTGTATAAATTTGTACAGGTCGAAACGTTAGACCGTAAACAGATTCCCAGTTTCCTTACTAAGATACCCACCCTGTATGTCCCAGACACAAAGGAGGTGATCGTAGGGAAAGATATTTACGGATACATTGCTAAGCCTACAAATTCACGTAAGGAAGTACCTAGTAAGAGCGATGCTGGAGTATCTGCTCCAAACCAGTATGGTGAGTTATCTGCTTGGGGGTTTGAGGGAACTGACCGTTTAAGCGAGTCGTATTCTTTATGGGATGCCCCTACATCATTTGCGAATGCGGGCGGAAGCATGTACACGTTTATTGATGGATCAGGAGGTCCTCCCACTCCCGGTGGTTTACCATCGTCCGGTGGCCCGTCCACAAAGAACACTCTAGATGATAAGACCAAGTCGGCCACGAATTCTGATGTACAAGCCCGTTTGGAACAGATGAACAACCAGCGCAAGAGTGAATTTGGCGGTATTTCTCGTAAGTAGTTTTCATGTTAGAATATGATAATAAAGTAATGTCAAAGAAGGTTCTTATTCAGGCCTTTTTCGAGCAGTTTGTTTCCTTCTCGAAAGAGTTGTGTGAAATGTACCCCGATGACTCGGATTTCTCATTGTTTTCAAATACTCTAGGACTTATGAAGATGACGAACCCGTCGCTTGTAGTCAAGTATGTTGCAGATAATGTTCTGCAATACGAAGAGAAAATTATGTCAAAAGACGAGACATTCTTTATGCAGAATGAGTTTGCTGAATATCAGGCGGATATTGATATGAATGTGTTTTCGAAATTGAAACAGTATATTGAGAAGATGTCTCCTTCATCCAAGGAACATGTATGGAAGTATATCCAGAATATTGTGCGTCTAGCTAAGGCTATCCAGTCTGTGGGAAGTTAGCCTGGGTTATATCCAATGAACCCGCAAAATCAACATAAGATGCTGGGGCAGCGACAGTATCGAATCCGTATAAATCCCGAGGTTTGAGGGTTTTCAGTTCATTCATTGCATCTTCGGGCTTATCAAAATTTCTGAATAAAATCTGATTCACTTCAGCTGGTGTCCAAACGTACTCCAACTCAGGTGTCGTCCAATCTACAATTTCAATATCGTAAAAGTTATTCACCATTTCCTGGAGGATTGTGCGATTGCATTTGCGGAACTGTACGATCATATCAATACGTCCAGGTCGAATCAGGGCCTTGTCAATTCTTTCAGGGTAATTCGACGAGATCGCAATAATACGTCCAGATGATTCGAGAGTACCGTCTAATAAATTTAGGAGAAACGAAAGATCTATCTGTTCTGTCTCGTCTTCGGCATGAGCAGCTGCCCATGCTTCTTCTGGCGTCTTCTCCTTCTTCGGTTCAGGCTTCTTGAAGTTTCGACTCAAAATAGCATCGCCCATCGCATCAATGTCTTCAATCACATAAAGACGTTCATGAATTGGAATCGTATACTTCTCGGTCTTGGAGCCGTCGTAAACATAGATATCGTCATTGTAAAAAAGATGGGTGAGTTGAGCTTTAGTCTTGATTTGCGATAAATGGATATTAATGATGTGGCGACGGGCAGTATTGGCAATAGCCTTGACAGATGACGTCTTTCCACACCCCGGATCACCATGAAACATAAATCCCAAAGTATACGGGATACCCTTCTTCTCATACCAATCTTTTCGGGTTAAGAAGAACTCGACATGCTTACACACTTTCTCCCGCTGTTCAAAGAACACGTTCTGGAATGTCCGTGTCGTATGGAACTTGTGTTTAGAGTAAATCAAGTGAGTTGTAGGAAGAGTGTTTTGGGTAGTTTTCTTATTTTTCGTAGCTGTCATCATATCAAAATAGTAAAGAGATGTTCCAAGCTTATTCGCTTGTTTGCGTTCGTAATCGGCATTACACCGTTCCACAAAGTCACGTAAATATTGTGACTCGTGATCGTAACAGAAAATACGGAACTTTACGGAATCCAGGTCTCCTTCATTATGTTTTAGAGCACTGAGCTGGAAATAGATGTCGCTTTCAACCATGATAGGTTCAAACTCGTTTGGAATGTAATCGTGATGGTTCATAAACAAAAGGTTACGAATAGCCGGAATTGTACTGACATAGTGAACAACAGAATCCATACGGCTTTGACTTCCGGATACTGTCTGATTATTTCCCTGCTTTCCGGTCGTACGAAGAACTCGTTCGCATTCAATTGTAGCCCTTACGGGTTTATTGGAAGGTGGTGGGGGAGTAGATGGTTCTAGACGTTTACGACGGCAACAGAATTCTTCAAAGTACTGCGACCATTTCGGGTACGAAGCCATAATCTTGTCGTACAAACTTAAGCCAATGAAGCTGTACAAAGGATTACGTCCCATTCCCATAGACATCCCCATTGTCATCATCATTTGATTGCGCATCATATCCGCCATACCTGAATTCTGCTGCTGCATTTACGTCTTCAAGGTTCTCACGCTGAAAACGGAATTTATTTAGACATCGTGAATGAATTCAATCAATGGGGAATACAATGGACGTTCCTCAGGATATGATTACTACCATTGTGACGGCTATTAAGCGTTCTAGACCCTTGGATTGGGTTGTAGATGAGCCTCCGCCGAAGAAGCTCTGTGTCTCGCCATTTGACGAGAATGGGGCTAAGGCGGTAAAGATTCCAGAGGACTACCATATTGTTCTATCGGTAAATTAGGCACGTTTCATACACATATCCAAAGTAGGTACATTCACATTCATAGGTTTAGAGCGTTTCAGGCGTAGTTGCTCTGACGCTTTTTCCACTACATCGGAAGATAGGGAGACGTACTTTTTAATATCACGCAGAGGCCCTTGGACGTTCATGGACGGGAATACTAAACGAATAGGGTGTATTTCCGCTAGAACAATATAGTTTTCACCAGTAATGTAGTCCCGATACTGTTCAATATCTAACTGTCCGCCAAAAAGTCGAAGCAAACTTCGTGGCGGAGCAGGTGAAAGTGAACGAGTCTTGTACAGATCAGAGTACATATGATTCAGGAGAGCATGACGATTCCACTTTGAGGAATCAGGGATCTTGTTGTCGGCGTAAAGGTGAGCTAGAGCACACTCGGGAGAACAGAAATTACCTTCGCATGAGTAGATGTTATTATAAACGTCATAAGAGATAGGAAGAACACACGCTACCCAATTAAATGTGTGGCAGCACCAGAAACAAGCGGTGTGTGGGGAATACTGATCGACTCGAACCTTTGAGAGAACATCCTTGAGCAACTCAGTATTGAACCTCTCGGTATTCTTTTCAACCGTATTCAGAATATCCGAGTACGAAATCACATCGCCAGCAGGAATAATACTATCACTATCATTTTCAGTAACCTTTAAGAAGAACACGACAGGTGATTCATCTATCTGCTGACTCTTAGCCGGAGCCTTGGCTTTGCGTGGAGGCATTTAGAGTATTAAGTCGCAAAACGTCAAAACCGAAATTGTTTTTAGAGTTTAAAGGGATGCGGATCGTATGTATGACGAACGAAGCTCAGCTTCCCATGATGAAAAATATGTTGAATTCCGCATTAGAACATGGGTTTCCAATGAACCTTTTTCATTGTTACATTTTGAATTCTGATAAGGACGCGGCATCTTACAATACTTCAGAATTTAGAAGTATTACAATACGAAAGCTTGAAGTGATTCGTATGAATATGGATATTGACACGATTTTGTGGGTCGATAACGACATTGTGTTTTTCGAAAACTGTTTGGAAGATATTTTATCTAAAAAGGAATCGTTTGTTATCCAAGATGATGGATGGGGTATGTGTACAGGATTCTTTTTAGCCCGTCCAGGTATTTTCAGTAAACAAATCATCTCAAATTGTATTTCGTGGTTAAAACAGCGTAATGATACTACCAAAAACGATCAACACGCATTTAATTCAGTTATTAAAAGAAGTATAGTAAGTTCTATCAAAAAACTATCAATGGAAGAATACCCAAATGGTGCCATGTATTTCAACCACGGATTCAAAGATAAAGCTAAAATGGTTCACTGTAATTACCTACCCACAACAGCCGAAAAAGTTCAGCGTTTCAAAGATCATGGGATGTGGGATGAATCGGATAAAGGATTTGATTTGGTGAATAAATACTTTATCTAAAACGAATTTACGGCTATCGATGGAGAAGAGTAGTACACAAGATGGCGGACCTTTCAAAGCAGTACCGTAAGCACACACATCGCGAGCACATTCTCTCGCTGCCAGATACTTACATCGGCAGCATTGAGAATTCTGATGAGGATCAGTATGTCGTTGACGGCGAGAGTTTCAAGCTCGAGACGATTCCGTTCAATCCTGGGTTTTACAAGTTGTTCGATGAACTTCTAGTTAACGCTCACGATCACGTTGTCCGACTGAAGCAGAAGAATTCTGTCAATCCCGTCAAGACTATTTCAATCGATGTTACTGACACAACTGTAACGATCCGTAACGATGGCGAATCAATTGATGTGGAGAAGCATCCCGAGTACGGGGTGTACATTCCACAAATGATCTTTGGCGAGCTGCTGACGTCAACTAACTACGACAAGTCTGAGAAGAAACTGGTGGGTGGTAAGAATGGGTACGGCGTCAAGCTCGTGAACATCTTTGCCCAGAAGTTCGTCCTCACAATCGTAGACGGTGTGCGTAGTTTGAAGTATGTTCAGACATTCGAAGATAACATGACCAAAGTAGGCACTCCTAAGGTAACGTCGTGCAAGACTAAGCCGTTCGTTGAACTTGAGTGGACACCAGACTTCAAGCGGTTTGGATGGACTTCACCGGCAATCCCTGCAGGGATTCTCCAAGTGATTCAGCGTCGCGTCTTTGATCTTGCAATGACAGTTGGGAAGAAAGTTAAAGTCACATGGTGCGGCACACATGTTCGGTTCCGCGATTTGGCAAGCTATGCCTCCTGGTACTTGCCGGAAAATACACCCGTTGCTGCAGAGGTGCCCCAACTCGGCTGGCAGATTGCAGCCAGCGATTCGCCGACTGACAAGTTCTTTAGTGTGAGCTTTGTCAATGGCATTTGGACTCGTTCGGGCAAGCATGTGGACGAAATTACAAATCAGATTGTATCGTACTTTGTGAGCCATTTGGAGACTAAGAAGAAAATAAAGGTGCGACCTGGACTCGTGCGTGATTCGCTCGCAGTCTTCATCAACTGCTCAGTTGAGAACCCGAACTTCAGTTCGCAGACGAAGGAAGTGATGACGTCGAAGGTTTCTTGTAAGCTATCTGATGATTATCTGAAGAAGCTGGTTACGAAACTGAATATCGTAGATACGGTGATGGCTCAGCAGGCAGTCAAGGACACGAAGGATGCGGCGAAGACGGACGGTAAGAAGCAGTCGAAGATTACAGGTATCCCTAAGCTGGACGATGCGGTGTTTGCGGGTACGGCCAAGAGCCACGAGTGTACGTTGATTCTGACTGAGGGAGATTCAGCTAAGGCTATGGCTTTGTCGGGTTTGTCGCAGGACCAGCGCAAGTTCTTTGGGGTGTTTCCTCTCAAGGGTAAGTTACTGAACGTCAAGGATACGAGTGCGAAGAAGGTCGAGATGACGGAAGAAATTGCGAACTTAAAGAAGATTGTGGGTCTAGAGTCGGGTAAAAAGTATACGGATCTAAAGAGTTTGCGGTACGGCAAGATCATGATTATGACCGATCAGGATTACGATGGCTCGCATATCCGCGGTTTGCTCATCAATATGTTTCACGAGCTTTGGCACGAACTTATTAAGATTCCTGGGTTTATTACGTACATGGCTACGCCGATCGTGAAGGCGAACAAGGGTAATCAGAACAAGACGTTCTATACGCAGTATGCGTACGAGGAGTGGCGGAAGACGGATGCTTCAAAGGGCTGGAAGGTGAAGTATTATAAGGGATTGGGTACGTCTACGCGAGACGAAGCCAAGGAGTATTTCAAGGTTCCCAACATTATTCCGTACGAGTATGCTGCAGAGAGCGATAAGCGTATTGATTTGGCGTTCAATAAGGCTAAGGCCGATGACCGTAAGGATTGGTTGAAGACGTACGATCGGGCGGACATTATTCCAAATACTAAGACTCTGAAGTACGAAGATTTCGTCGACAAGGATCTAATTCATTTCTCGAACTACAATTTGGAACGATCAATTCCGAATATGATGGATGGACTAAAAACGTCGCAGCGTAAGATCCTGTACTCGGCATTCAAGCGTAATCTAAAGGCGGAGATCCGCGTCGCCCAGTTTGCTGGGTATGTATCTGAGCATTCAGGATACCATCACGGCGAGGCGTCGCTGAATGACGCGATTGTGGGTATGGCTCAGGACTTTGTGGGATCTAATAACATGCCATGGTTCGTTCCACAGGGACAATTTGGAACGCGGCTTCAGGGAGGTAAGGATTCTGCTTCACCCCGTTACATTCACACGTATCTCCAACCGCACGTGGCTCAGCTAGTACCGAGCATGGACTTCCCGTGCCTCAATTATCGCGACGATGATGGAATGCCGGTCGAGCCCGATTGGTACGCCCCAATTCTTCCGATGCTCCTAGTCAATGGATCGCGAGGCATTGGAACGGGATACTCTACTTTCATCCCACAGTTCAATCCGGTCGAACTTAAGGACGCCATTACTCAATGGCTCAAGACCGGTACGGGACTTGACCGAGAGTTCACACCGTACTATTCCAAGTTCAAGGGAACTATCCGGAAAGTTAGTGACCAGGATTATGAAGTTCGTGGACTCTTTAAGCTTGAAAGCGATAACACGCTCGTAATCACTGAACTGCCAATTGAAACTTGGACGATGGATTTCCGCGAGAAGCTCGATAAGATGCTGACGGACGGTGTGATTCGCGATTACTCCGATACGTCGACCGACACTGACGTACTGGTAAAAGTCAAGTTGGGTCCTGCCGGTATGGCGCCGCTGGAGAAGTTGTTGGTTGAGAAAATCAAACTCACAAACATGCACGCCTTCAACTCGAAGTGCGTGATCCACAAGTATGAGTCTGTGGGCGAGATCCTGCGTGAATTCTGTGGCGTGCGACTGGCATTGTACCGCGATCGTCTGGCGTACATGCTGAACGAGCTGAAGGAGAAGTTGCCGTATCATGAGAATGTAGTGCGATTTATCAGACAGCAGTGTGAGGAGAAGCCGCGACCGGAGTTGCGAAAGAAGACGGGCGAAGAGTGTGACCGTCTGCTGTCGCTGGACAAGTTTGCGAAAATTAAGGACAGTTACGATTACCTTCTCAATCTCCCGATTGCTTCATTGACGCTGAAACATGCGCTGAAGCACGAGAAGGATCTCGAGGACCTGAAGACGCAAATTGCCGATCTAGAGAAGAAGAATGGGGCGATGGTCTGGCACGACGAGCTGGAGAAGCTGAAGGTTTAGTAGTAACTTAATACTTGAATTATGAGAGATCCTGAAATATTTAGTACTGTAGTACCATTATTCGTAGCGACTAAATAGAAAGCACTCCCAGAAGGTGCTTTAAACACCATTTCGGACGCTAATATAACGTAAGACGCCGGTATTGTAGAAGAAGAACCGTATGCCGCTGCCAACTGTCCAATTGGAGGTATCATTGGTGGTGTACCACCTACTTGTGCTGTGCTAATGGACACATAACTTGTTGGATTCACGTTTAATGCAAATGATACTTTAATCCACATGTTAGCAGGAGAATACCACGTGGTTTGAGTATTTGCTCCTTGTGAACTATTAGTGAACGGCAATGTATTGCTCCAAATTATTGGTGCTGAAGCATTTCCCACAAGTTGATATGGAATAGGTGTCCCTGAAAGTGTTGCAGTCGTGTAACTCCACACTGGGATATTCGGTATTAATGTACCAGTACTTGTTACAATTTCTCCACTGCCTGAGTTGTATGCCAGCGCAGTTGTTTGGGTATTGTCTGCTCGAATTGGCTTCACAAAAAAAGCATTTGCTTGATTGCCATTTAAAGTAGATCCAGTTGCATTCAGCACTATAGATTGTGTCGGTTGTGATGTTGTACCGGCAGAATTTCCAATTGCGATTGAATTTCCACCTTGGTTACTGTAACCAGCACTTTCACCTATAGCGATAGCAAATGACCTCTGTGTTGTATAACCAGCATTTTCACCTATGGCAATAGAACTAGGGTTTTGGGAATTATACCCAGCATTATTGCCAATAGCAACACACGATCCTTTCTGTACATTATACCCGGCATTTTTACCGATTGCTATAGATGGACCACCATCATCACTACCCAAAATCCCGCCTTGAGTAGTTTTTCCAGCATTAGAACCTATAGCAACTGAATCAGGGTATTGGTTAGAATAGCCCGCGTATGTTCCTATAGCAATCCCAGGTCCTCCGCCTCCATCGCCTTCAGAACCAAACCCACCACCTTGGAGAGTGAATCCCGCATTGTATCCTATTGCGATAGAGTGTCTTGATTGAGTAGATGTTTCTCCTTCACCACCAGCACCAATCCCAATTGGAATAGGATCAATCGCTAGACTGAACGATGGACCCGGATCTCCTTTTACACCCTGAATGCCTTGTGCGCCGGTAATACCCATACCAGTAGGACCAGTAGCTCCTTCAGTACCAGTCGCTCCGGTAGGACCAATAGGCCCAATATTTCCCTGTGGTCCTGCGACGCCCGGAGCCGCACATACAGTACGGCTTTGAGCTAAGTACTGACTTACCGACAAGAACGGCATTTATGTTAAACTCATATTTTCATATTCCCATGTTATCAGTAAGAATGGAGCAGCAGCCACAGACATATCAGGAAATGCTGGCGGAAATTTATGAAGAAAATGCCGATAACCAGTATGTCGTAAACCGATTTTACGAGGATGAAGATGTGGATGGGTTTGATGAAGATAAGTATTCTGAACTTGCGATCGAAGATAGGGAAGAATTCAATAAGTTTCAAGGTGACCGAAACAAACCTGAGCATGTCGTAAAACCTCCACCGTCCACAAATGAACAGGGTAAGTCATCGTATGCGTACAATAAAGATATTCGAACCACAATTGTGAACATCGACGGCCGTTTCCGTGAAACGTCCAATCCTAATGTCGCACGAGACACGCGATCAGCATGTGCCGCTCAAGCAGCAATTGTTTCGAATTTTGGTACATCGTCGGGAACGGAGTTTGCTATTATGTTGGGAAGGCAGTACAAGAACGTCTCATCGGTAAAGGTAACATCTTTAGAGCTGGAAAACAGTTTTTATACATTTACTGCTTTAGATCCAATAAGTGGAATTGGGCGAGATAATACAATATTCAATATTACACTGTGGCCATCCAATGATCAAACTATCGGAGTTACAGGTGTTACGGGACCTTCTGTAACTGTAACTATCCCTGATGGAAATTATGATCTACCACTTCTAACCTCCACAATTATTTCAAACACGATAAGTACCGTTTCTTCAGCATACGGAATGACTGGGACTACAGGATATACTGGAAACACCGGATACTTTTATTTTGGAATTAATCAAGATCCTCGTACATTGAAGCTCACAGTCACTTCAAATCACGAATTCAATATTGATTTTCCAGTGACAACTGATAATTTTACGAAGAACGGGTTAGGGTACAATTTAGGATTTTATAATTCGAATGATAATCTGTCCACGTATACCTCTCCTTACACATTAGTCGCCGATACAAGACCCGACGTTAAACAAGATTTTTATGTCTACATTGTTATCAACGATTGGTATCAAGTTCAACACCAGTATCCTGATCAAACTAAACTATCGGCATTCTTGAAAGTTCCCATAACGGTTCCTAAGTTCACAGTTCAGTACGATAACGTACAGTTAGATACGACTACTAAAGAGTACTTCTTCCCACAACCTACAAATATCCAAAAATTACAAATCAGTATTGTAGATACGTATGGTAAAGTACTAGATATGCACGGTGGATCGTTTTCGATGAGTTTAGCTATTAGTGAGATCCTTCAGTCAAATATCTATGAAAAATTGTTGCAGATCTAATAATGGAAAAGTCGGTTCTAGAGCAGATCCAGGATCCGTATGTCCCTAACCGATACAATATGACATCCACATCGCAGCAGTTTCCGGCACCGAAACACAGTGGTCCGGTACCGAACATGAGCGATCCTAGCATTCGTGATTTTGCGGCTCGGCCGTACAAGCTTTACACCGAAGCCCCTCCGATATTTGGAACGACGAATCGGTTCGATATGGTTGGGCATATTCATCAGGAGACGCCGCTGAATACCGTGTTTTTCAGCGATGCTAATGTGGATAAACTTCAGGCAGATATTCAGGCCCAAGTTCTATTACTCAGCGGAGGAAAGTACCATATTGATCGCCAGAATGATGACGATCTCAAAATCATTATGCGCAGCTACTACCTCATGTTTTCCGAGAACAATCCCAAGAACGTAGCTGCCGAACTTTCTGATCTGAATTCGCGTGTCGTGGGGTATGCTTCAGCCAAGGTTTATTCGGAAGTAGACTTTCATATGTTCTACCGCAAAGACATCGAGGATTTCGCACCAGCCATTGCAAACCCAATGAATCCTCACGTGTATGGTACGCGTACGGGTGAGCTGAAATCGTTCTTCTAAATATCTAATGGACGTGTGCCTATTTCACACTCGCACGTACGGAAAACTACATCAAACTCTTTATGTGTTTGAGCCCACTTGGGACTCATTCCGACCTATTACGAAAGTAGGCTGGGATGGTAAGAAGTTTTCGACTGACGAACCTTTCAAATCTAATTTGTTTTCGCCTTATTATGGGTTCGAAAGTCCGGAACAAAAAGAGTTATGCCGTGAATTGACCGAAGCTACTGAGCTGAATGGCCGAGAGATCATTGATCCTATCGAGTTCTGGAAGTGGGCTGGTATGGCAAGCGCTTCATGGTTTCGTGATCGTCCTTGTGTATTTCTTACCGAATGTACACCTAAAAATTGGCACGAGTACATTAAATATACTGGATCTCGTGGGAAAACGCTGAGGCGTCGGATTCCGTCTGGGCGCGTCACAAGGCGTTTAATCAGGAAATAAGTACTTTACAAAATGAAGGTGAACATCATTTCCAACTTTAAGTCGCGCACAGGACTTATGCACGACGTTCATATTTTACGAGGAATCTGGACATCGGTGTATGAAGACGCAAAGTTCTTTCGAGTTCATTATATGCTTCCTGAATGTCCGGATGCTGACGTAAACATATTCATGGAAGTCATTTCTCCTTTGCTGTTTCCGTATGCTGGAAAGAATATTTGGATCCCAAATCCGGAATGGACGTACAAGTCTTGGGTTCCGTACATTTCCCAAGTTGATGAGATTTGGGCAAAGACGCACGAGTGTTACGATCTGTTCAAGCAGTATACCCCTAACGTAAAGTACATTGGATGGACGTCTATGGATAAGCACTGGATTCCCGAAACCGACAAGAAGAATTACTATAAGGCGATTGTTCCGGTAGGCAAGAACATCTATCGCCACCCGAAACCAATTCTTCAGGCATACCAGCGTCTTCTGTCCAGACCCGAGCTTTACCGAAAGCTTCCTACCCTCCACATTCCTTATTCTGACAGCGATGTCACGATTATTGTGCCTGAAGATATTTCTTCAAAAGTTGTTCTGTACAAGAAACCTCTGACAGAAAACGAGTACGATGATCTGTTCCGCGAATGTGGACTGTGTATTTGTTTGTCGGTATCGGAAGGATTCTGCCATGCGGTGAACGAGGGATTATCGGCCGGATGTAACGTCTTGGTCTCACCTATTCGTCCGTTCCTAGAAGATGTCGCAGGACCGCCACAGTCTGGAGTTTTTTATTCTCGCGAGTCACGTCGTCTAGACCAGCCAGAGTGTCTTGGAGTGTTCGTAGACTCCGATGTTCGATCTATAATGGACGCACTGGAACTTTACTGCGACACGGATTTCAAGTACAAGCGTATCGGTTCTCAAATTTGTCGAGAACTGTACGGCACTCATCATCAATCATTTATTGACCGAATGAAGCTGATGCTTCCTACTCTAGATATCAAGCCGTATTCTCTCAAGGATACTTTGCCCAAGGAGGATGCGCTACCAGATGTCAGTATCGTCATGATCACAAAGGATCGGCGCATTTTTATGCCGGTGGCCAAGTATTCATACATGATCCAGTCATATCCCGAGAGCAAACTTGAGCTGGTGATTGTTGATGATGGAGACGATCCGATTGAAGATACTCTATTTGGAGTCCCGAACGTAAAGTACGTCCGTTGCGAAAAGATGACGGTGTCCCAGAAGCGTAATTTGGGTGTGAAGGAGGCGATGTATGATATTGTGGCGTTCATGGACGACGACGATGTGTACCCCAACAATTCAATCCTTCATCGCACGGCAATGTTGATGAAAGAGCCAAAGAAGGAGTGTGCCTTCTGTACTACGATTCCATGCTACGATATTTCCAACTATTCTTCATTTATGAATGTACCACCGATGACTTTGGAGCAGTCGAAGCGTGTATCTGAAGCTACTCTGATTTTCACCAAAAAGTTCTGGGAAGAGCGTGGGTTTCAGGATGATATTCAAGTAGGTGAGGGAGACGCATTCATTCACGGTCGTGAGCAAATGTGTCGCGAGTTATCGCCGCAGGAAGTTATTGTGAGTTTAGTTCATCCTCTGAATACTAGCTCGCGTCGTACTCCGACAATGAAGGAACCCAATGGGAATCATTACGGGTTCAATGAAAAACTGTTTGCGATGGTGTCCCAGATCGGCGAGGAACTGAAGGAGAAGGCTACACCTAAGCTAGATGCTTAGAAGAGGCCGAACACCTTGCGGGAGCGGCGGCTCTTGCGACGTCCAGCCGTCTTGCGGTGGCGGCGGCCGCCCAGCGCGGGGGCAGCAGCGGCATCCTTAACGACCTCGCCAGTCTTAGCAACACCATCTACGGCAGCCGGCTCGGCGCTGGCACCGCCACGCATGCGGAGACCCTTCTTGGCGAGCATCTTACGGACCGTCTTCTTCTTGACGAGGCGCAGGTGCGTCTTGACGCCCTTGCGGGAGCGGCGGCGGCCACCAACGGCAGCGGGGGAGAGAGCAGATGAACCACCAACAGCACCGTCCATTTTTGTTTTATACTCTTTCTAGGAGAAATTGTTTAGGCTGAGCAGGATTGGCAAGGCTCTACTGTAAATTTCTGTGCGGAGGCCGCGGCTTTTGTACGCAGATAATAGCATCCAGTTTTTAGACCCTGCTTCCATGCGTAAATATGCATCGAAGAGATCTTGGCATACGTAGGTTCCGTCAGAAATAAATTGAGAGACTGTGACTGGCAAATGAATGGAGCCCGATCTCTCGCCATATTAATCAGCGTCTTTTGGGGAATCTCCCATGCAGTCTTATACAGTTCCTTCAGATCATCGGGGATCTCCTCAATGTTCTGAATAGATCCATTATTGTTCATAATCTGTTCACGCGTCCATGAGTTCCAAAGTCGAAGCTTGATTAAGTCAGCAACGAGGTACTTGTTCACCACCATGAAGTCTCCAGCCAATACACGGCGCGTATACAGATTGGACGTGAACGGTTCAAAGCATTCGTTATTCCCGAGAATCTGTGATGTGGACGCAGTAGGCATGGGAGCTACGAGTAGAGAGTTGCGGATACCATACCGCTGCATATCTCGCCGCAGTCCGTCCCAGTCTAGGGAAGGATTGGACTCAACGTTCCACAAATCAAACTGGAACTTGCCCTTGGATGTCGGTGACCCTGAATATGAAGGGTAGTGCCCTGCCTTTTCAATTACGGGCATTCCGCGCCAATACGCTTCCGACGTAGCTGAGGCTGCAGTTTCAATACTAGACTGACAGGCTGCGTAATAGATATTTTCGAAGATATCACGGTTGAGTTTCTGGGCTTCGGGAGAAGACCAAGGTAGACGCATTAGAGCAAATACATCCGCCAGTCCCTGTACACCAATTCCTATAGGACGATTACGCATATTCGACGCACGAGTTTCGGGGGTAGGGTAGAAGTTCTTATCAATAACAATATCCAGATTTCGAGCGAGAATCGCAGTATACACCCGAAGCTTACCAAAATTGAACTCTCCATTCTCCACGAATTTCGGGAGTGCTAGTGAACCCAAGTTACATACAGCTGTCTCAGTCGGAGACGTGTACTCCATGATCTCGGTACACAGATTCGAAGACTTGATCGTACCCAGATTCTGCTGATTCGACTTAGAGTTAGCCGCGTCTTTGTAGCACAAGTAAGGATTACCCGTCTGAATCTGACAGTCAAGAATCATCTGCCAGATCTTCTGAGCCGGAACAGTCTTTCGTCCAAGTCCTTCGGATTCGTACTTCACATACAGTTCTTCAAACTTCTCGCCCCAAACTTCGTCAAGACCGGGGCATTCCTTGGGACACATTAGAGTCCAGTCTCCATTGGACTCGACCCGCTTCATGAACAGGTCACAAATCCAGAGTCCGTAGAATAGATCGCGTGCCCGATCTTCTTCGGCACCCTGATTGAGGCGAAGACGCAAGAAGTCCTCAATGTCCGCATGCCACGGCTCTAGATAAATCGCGAACGAACCGTTGCGCTTTCCACCCTGGTTAACGTACTTAGCGGTATCGTTAAACACTTTTAGCATAGGAACCAAGCCAGTAGACTCGCCGTTCGTACCGTGAATCTTCGAGCCACGAGCACGAACATTATGGACAGATAAACCAATCCCACCTGCCCACTTAGAGATCTGGGCACAATCGCCCAAAGTCTTATAAATCCCCTGAATTGAATCATCAGCCATTTGAATCAGGAAACATGATGATAGCTGAGGAGTTTGAGTTCCTGAATTGAATAGGGTTGGGGTTGCGTGAATGAAGTACCCTTGAGAAAGAGCATCATACGTTTCTTTCACCTTCATGAAGTTATCCCTGTGAAGCTGGATAGCTACACGCATCCACATATGCTGCGGACGTTCTACTGTCACACCATCAACTTTCAGAAGGTATCCACGCTCTAGAGTCTTGAACCCGAAGTAATCGAACACGAAGTCACAATCGTAACAGATCATGTCCTGATACTTATCGGCGTTCTTACACACAATATCATGATACTCATCTGAGATAATCTGAGTCTTGCCGTGATACAGTTTCTCTACACATTCCAGCAAAGTTGTGGGGGTTGTCTTGTGGTGATTATCAATAACGATATGCGATGCTAGCTTACCGTAATTGGGATGGTACCGCGCCTGCATCATCGCACACGTTTCTGCAGCAAACTCGTCAAGCTTCGACGTGGGCATTCCATCCGTAAGCTGATTGCAGACCTTCTGCGCTACCAAATCTGGATTGACATGCTCTAGGCCGTCCGATAGTTTCCGGACACGCTGGAGAATCTCGTCAAATGAGACCGGAACACGATCACCATTGCGCTTTGTTACGTACATATGGTCAGCCATTTCTTTGTTCATCTGTAAACTTAAGTCAACAAAATTCGTTTCTAGGGCGAAGCGAGCTGGACAGAGATATGCATAGATTCAAGTTCACGTAAGAAAAGACCCGCAGAATACGGTATCTCTATCTTTTTGCCTTGCTGGTCCGAGGTCGAATCTAAATTTCCAGTTTCTTCCTGTAATAAAGTCTCAGATTTATCGGAGCGCTCCATCATACTTTCGTTGAGGAACTTGGACATTCCGTGTGAAATAATTGAATCGCGCTCCATTTCTCCAATACGCAATCCACCATCATTCGCACGTCCTTCTAACGGCTGATGAGTTAAAAGCGTCTTTGGTCCACGAGCACGGTAATTGATCTTGTCATCTACCATCAGTTTGAGACGCAAGTAGTAAGTAGGACCAATAAAGATCTCAGCATCCATCATTTCTCCTGTTTCGCCGTTGTACATGATTTCGTGACCGTAAGGATGCATTCCCAATTTAAGAAGAAGATCTTTCATATCGGAAATACGGTTCTGAGTCGCGAACGATGTAGAATCTACTAAGGATCCAACTTCAATACCAGCTTTGACGGACATCGTTTCAATGAACTGGCCGATCGTCATGCGGCTTGGGAAAGCATGAGGATTCACGATCATGTCTGGGCGTAACCCTGAGGCCGTGAAAGGTAAATCCTCTTCGACCATTCGAATACCGATAGTTCCCTTCTGACCATGTCGAGAACAAAACTTGTCCCCTAAGACTGGACTACGTTTCTCGGCTACGCGTACCTTCACTCCACGTAAGCCCTCTTTCGTAATATACCGATACACTCCATCAACAATACCTTTCTGTCCGCGTTTAGGTTTACCACTCTTGTCACGATAATTCACGACTTCCTGTTCGTTATTTGAGATTGGAGTCACAATTCCTACCAAAACTGTATCATCTCCAACTTCTGAATTTACTTTAATAATTCCATCTCCGTCAAGTTTCGTGTAATCCATTCCTTCTTTAGGAATTACAGTTTCGCGATACCGAGGATCGGTCAATATATTTCCAAACAGAGTATGGGTTTGAGCCGCAGGATTAATCATCTCTTCAACGATATCGTAAGAATGGTAGTATATGGTATCAAAGAGACCACGCTTGAGAGCAGAATCATTAATAATTACTGAATCTTCCTGATTGTATCCTGAATAAATACCTAAGGCTACAATGATGTTGTCGCCATACCCCAAGCAGCCATCCTTACCCAAAATATGCCGTGTCGTCCATGTCTGGGATAGCGGGAGCTGGGGGGTATTCATCCATACGGCCATCGTATCGAACCGTTTATTGAACGCGGTATTGTGCCACCCACACGCATGTTTTGATTGCTGACACGAGAACATATTGCGCGGTGCCTGATTATGATCGGCATTTGGGATAACACTTCCTGAAGCCGAAAAAATCGTAGATCCATGGATTTCCGATAAATGAGTATCCGAAAACGGTTCCATCCGAATACGCAAACACTCAACTTCTTGAGGATCTATGTAATCCATAATTTTGTTATCAAAGTCTGCCCACTTAGAAACACGTTTCACGGCTTCCGGCTTTGTTCCTTCACGGTACAGTGGACGAGTCGCACGACCAGCATCTGTCCAAATGAAGTACTCGTTATCTGCGCGGTTCCAGCACAGCGAAATGAACTTCGAGATTTCGCGGTTTCGGCGTTTCTGTAGCGTGTCGTAGTGGAAGTCTTCGGTATTACCAGTAAATACTCCTACCATATCGGCATTCACAAAAACTTTAGTCCACATCGGACTGAACTTCCCCGGATGAATAAGATTGGTAGGTTTGAACGTCTTAAATCCAGTCACAATATCATTCATCACTTTTGCCGGAGTTGTGGTTGTAATTGTAGATAAAAGAGTCATAGACTTAATCATTCCTACATTTCCTCCGTCTGGGTTATCGGATGGACACATATACCCCCACGAACTTCCGTGTAAGCGACGAGCAGCGTACGCTTTTGTGTTCTTGTCCATATCCAAGTTCACACGACGTAACATAGCTATCGTTCCAACATACGAAACTCGAGTCAGTTCTTGGCAAATACCGTCCTTGCCTCCCCACTTCCCCTTGTAAGACTTCTCAATTTCATTCAGCATAGTGTAAGATTTCCAGTACTGATTAGGACCATCGCGAGTTAAGTTTATCAATTTCTTGTTTGCATATGTCTGTCGCTCAAACTCGATGCGCTCGTCCATACGAAGAAGCATATTGTTAGCGACTAACTTGTAGATCCTCCGGAACTCTTCAAAACATAAGTCTCCAGAAGCGTACAGACGCTTGTATCGGTAATGATCACGGTCGCTCTTGGGTTTAATATCCAGAGCTACATCCATAGTCATCTTCAGCATCTGACCCAGTAGGTAAGCTTTGCGGCGGTAGAGCGATGCGGCACTCTCGCCTTCATGAGGTTCGCAGTGCGAGAACAGATCGTTGTACAAGTTCACGTAGACGGCTGCTTGAGTGGGTGTACGGCACACGCGCTTGAGAACTAGAAGATTGGCATCTTGAGTCTGATCTTCTTCTTTCTTCATTTCGTCATTTAAGAACTGCTGGTGCGACATCGTGATTTCAGCAAATATTTCGTCATATATTGTGCGCTCATCTTCAGGAATACCGGCAAAAATTGTATCGTAAATATCTTTGTCTGTAGTGACTCCCAAAGCATAAAATAAGCTAATAACTGGTACGGGTTTGTTGAATCCGTGTACCTGAATAATGCATAACCGTTTATTGTAAAATTCCGTGAAGTTTTCGGTTTTTGCGATTACATTTGGATCATTTGGGCGAGCATTCTTTGGTGGGAGAATCATGAAGTGAAAATAAGGGCCGTTTGTTCCAGACTCATTGATAGTACGAATACCGGCTACGTATTCATCGGGCTCACCTTTAGTAGCGCCTTCGACCTTGGTAGACACTTCTTCCGCTTCTACCCGTCCAACAACGGGAGGGAGAGATGCTGAAGATTTAGGACGTTTAGAAGCGTACATCATGTTATCGGCTAATCGTTCCTGCGTGAGCAAGACCTTTTCCGCTCCGCCAACAATAAAGTACCCTCCGAGCTCAAATTTACACTCTCCGGCGGCTGAGAGTTCATCTGAGCTCATAGCTGTAAGATAACATAACGGACTCTTCAACATTAAAGGGAGCTGACCAATGGAAACATCTTCAAATGTTTGGGTCACGGTCTCGTCGGAAAACACATACTCGATGTCTACAGTGGCTTTGATTTCGAATGTGTACGTCGTATTATCAAGACGGCAAGCATGAGGAAGAACAGCTGATCCTGAATCGTCCGTACGAGGATAGTAATGGATCTTATCTCCGGCCTTCCCACCTATGTACACGTGAATCTCGCGTCCGTCTGCTAGAATACGACCAATATTTGGATTCCAACCACGAATGAAATTGGGAATCTTTGTGCTCAATAAATCCGAGAAGGAATCAAGGTGGTGTCGAACTAAAGGATTTGGAGTGTCTTTGAAATATGTTTCTATGACGTGCCTCGCAACTTCCATTACTTTCTCAGCAGAAAAACAAGAATGGTCCTTACCGAAATCCTTGTTGCGGTTATTGTAACTTTAGGATTACTGGCGCTGTACAAGTACGTCATAAACCCCCAGATGGTTATACCGGCTGGCAAAGGTTCTCCATGTCCTGATCAGTGGTCCTTCAATGTAGGAAGTGGAATGTGTGAGCCCCAGTACACGACGACATGCGGGCCGTTTGATCCTAAGACCCCGACACTTCAAACCCCAGAAGCCAAGTGCAACTTAGCACATACTTGTGGAACTGATTGGCCGGCTAACTGCCCTTAATTTAGACATACCAAATCTAAAAGTATAAATGAAAATTGTTGACGGGTTTATTTTTTATAACGAACTAGACCTTCTATCATACCGGTTGACTATTTTAAACGATGTGGTAGATTATTTCGTTATTGTTGAATCCACACATACTCATGTGGGTAATCCCAAACCCTTATTTTTTGAAGAGAACAAACAGAAGTTTGTACAATTTAGTCATAAAATTGTCCATATTATCGTGGAGGACTTACCTTTTAAAGCACCTAATATCAACTATCAAAAGAGCGAACAGTGGCTAAACGAACACTTCCAACGCAGCGCTATTAACCGTGGTTTTGATGAGATTTCATTGGATGATGAAGATTATGTAATGGTTTCAGATCTTGATGAGATTCCAGATCCTAATGTGTTGAAACGTATCAGGGATGGAACTAAGATAATTTCGGCTGCAAAGTTTGGTATGGATCTTTATTACTACAATTTGGTATCAAAGTTCGAAAATTTAGTGTGGAATAATTCAATCATTCTATCGTATAAAACGTTTAAGGAGTTAGGTGTATCTTGTCAGCAACTCCGCTTTCATCGTTGTGAGTGTATATATCCTGCCGGATGGCACCTGTCTTACTTCGGAGATGTGAAGTTTATTAAAAATAAGATTAAGGAGTTTGGTCATGTTGAACTTAATCGACCAGAAGTCACAACAGATGAGAACATTGAAGAAAGCATCCAAAACTCAGTAGATGTATTTCATAGACCAAGTGAGAAAATTGTAAGAATACCTATTTCGGAAAATAGCTATCTACCACCGCAGTATGATATATATTTGTCAAAGTTTCTTGGTTGATGCGCATACCGAGAATCGAACTCGGGTACAGGCCTTATAAGAGCCTGGGACTAACCACTATCTTATATGCGCATTATTAGTACTCGTAACACGTTTAGATTGTTTCAAAATAGACAAGTAATGTATTCCGAAGTTTATCGCCCAACAATGTTGACCGATGTTATCGGATACCGTGAAGAAAAAGAGTCCTTACGAAAGTATCTTGAATCCAAAGATTTTCGTAAGTCAATTATGTTATCAGGTCCACCCGGAATAGGAAAAACTACATTAGCTTTGGCAGCAGCTCGGACTTACGGGTTCGATCCGCTTGAAATTAATGCGTCCCGCTCAATCAGGAGCTTTGAAGATGTAGAAAAAATCAAGGATGCTTGTCGTTCTGCCGTGAATATACATTCATTTATTCGCGGCGAGACGAGTCGTAAGACGTGTGTCATTTTAGACGAAGTTGATGGATCTGACCCACATGCCCAAAACAAGATTGTTGAATGGATTAAAGATCCTACGCGTAAAGTCCCTATTATTTGTACAGGTAATGAATTACCCACTATTTTCAAACGAAACACTGAACATATTGAGACTCTAAGGTGTTTTCCACCAAGAGCAATGGACTTACAGATCTTTTTCCCGCAGCACGATGTATCCACATTAATGAAAGATTGTAACCATGATGTTAGGCGGATGCTTCATAGAATCCAGTATGGTGAATCATATGTTATTCCTCGGTTTGTGAGTCCTCCGACTGGGTTGGCAGTGGAGCGGATGTTCGTAATACGTCAGTCGATGTTTGGCCTTCAGGACCCGTTTCACGAATATCGTGGCGACAGACTGGACATCGGACACTCATTGAAAACCAGTTCACGATACAAGACCGATGATACTCATGCCGACAAGCCCGAATCCGTGCCCCGCCAGAAGAAATCGCCTCTTGGCAAATCGCGCAAGGAGAAGAAGCCGTCTGTATAGTTTCTAGACCGGCATTGATCTGATTTGTGCTGGCCGTTACATTAACCGGATCCGAAAAGTTACGAGGCACTGCCCCTACTCCAGTGGGTATAGTTACCGTAAGAAGAGCTTGGGTTAGATCTCCGTAAATCTGGGTTGCATGAATACGGTTCACAAGTTCCAGAACCAGATACTCGGTATTCAAAAATCGAGCTACAAGCGTAGTTCGGGCAGGAAAATTGATAGATCGAATTGTGTCATTACACAGGAACTCAGTCCGAGCTTCCATCATTTCATGGAGAAGATCAATGATACGCTCGTTCATTTCCATTTATTACATGAATCGTTTAAAACCACTAGCGTTTTGTAAAGTATGAATCGAGTCGTGTTTGGATTGGCTTGCCTTGAGCTTTTAGCATGTAATCTGCACTCATAAATAGAAGACTGTCCAAGTCGATCTCTTTGAGTTTTAGAACTCTCAAGGTAGCGTCTTCTTCATCTACTCCATCTTCAAGAAGATCATTCATAATATTTCCATAATTTCTAAGTGGTCGGTATCCATCAAGCTGTTCAATAGCCAGCGCAAACAATTGTGCTACTGGATTCTTAATCTGGTTTGTGATATAGAATTCTACATCTGGTTTCATCTTCTTTTCACGAACGTAATCTACATGTTCAACGCGATCACCCTGTCTCTTCTCCTTTTTAAGAGCATCTACAAATATATAAGATAACCTATCACCCACTTGAGGTTTATTTCCCTTATCGCGGGCTTCCATACGGTCAGCTAGAACCCTATGAACTGGAAGAGTTGCAGGTCCTTCGTAATCTTCTTTCATCGCTGCATAATCATCTCGCAGCTGCTTTGAAAGAATAAATTTTTCCAGAGGATATTCGTTCTTCACAACTTTTACAAGCATTTCTTTTACGAACTTCTCGGCAACTTTAACGTCACGATATTCCATCAAAGAGTCAAGAGCTCCTCCATAAATATCCTTGACGATCGGGGCACTATCGCGTCTCTTCAGTGCAACGCCCATGGTCTTGCGCTTACACTTTGTTACGTCGTCTTCGTACATCATACCGACATATCGTTTACGGCAGAACAGAATGAACGGATAGAACGTTTTCTCATACTCGATCTTATGCGCCTTTCGTCCCGATGCTGTAATTCGTTCAGCTGCCTTCTTACCTAACTCAATACTTTCAGCCAGATCTTTCGTGGCAAACTTGACGAAGATAGAGTCTGTGTCTCCATACACAATCTCTCCCCCAAATTCTGTTTCTACGATCTTCTTAGCATCATATATTTTCTGTCGCCCCACTGCCGTCGTACATGCCGCAACCTCTATCTTGCGAATAGGCGAGGTGCGCGAACCGCACTGACCGTACACTGAATTAGCCACAACCTTGTATGCCAACTGAAGACCATTCAGTACTGACTTTTGAGCATCGTCCTCAGTTTTTTCCATCAATTTGCGAGTTTCCTTACGTTTCTTCAGTAGAAGATCTAGAGTTAGAGGCAGAACTCCTACGGTACGAGGATCAGAGTTTGGCTGGACGAATCCACATACGACACGACCATTAGGAACTTTATCGTCTCCGAACGTATCGTATGATACTTCATCAATCTTGTACCCTTCGGCAATAAGGTCAGCACCGTCGGGTCCTTCATGCTTAAGCTTCTTTCCGGCGGCTGAGAATGTTTTCACATACACCAGAGTATCCGGCGATAGATTGTATGCGATCATGTTGGACGGGTACAGCGAATTGAAATCAAGAACAGGGATTGGCTGGTCTAGATACATCCCAATCTTAGGAGGAAGGACGATAGCACCTTCGTACGAGGCATTGCCTTCTAGACCTTCCTGCGTCATGATGATCTGGTTACGTTTAGAAGCATTGTAGACTACGGCTGAGTAAATCTTGATACCCTGACCACGTAGGAAGATGTACTGGACTGGAACTCTGCATACGTCAGACATTCCGCGAGCATTGACAAGAGTATCTAGCTTAGCCATAAGAGTCAGAACAAGATCGCAGTCCTGAATACAGTACTTCGCAATCACAGCTCGGTCATCTGCCGATCCGCGATGAGATGCGAACATTTCTTGAGCTGACGTATCGTCTTTCGAAAACGACCATTCTAGCTTAGAGATTTCGTCTGGATTCAAATCGTGTAGAATCTGAGTGTCTGACTTGACGATAAATGACCTATCTTCTTTTTGGACAACTTGGAACTTTTCTCCTTCCCGATAAGGATTTGTAGTATTTGTCATAACATCAAACCTAACTAGGTTTCCTACAAACAGACCACGAGTACTCTTCGTATAAATCTTGATAGTCAAGTCATCAATACGTTCAATTTTTGTAACCTTGTCGCGCAGGAATGTGTTTGCTACACTATCCAACTTATAAGAATCCAAGTTTTGTTCGCGCCGGACGCTGAGAAGCAGATCTACAGCCAACCTACCATCAATCTCCAAATACCGAACTGCAAACTTCCCAGAAGCCAGTTCAAATGTCTTTTTTACCGTAGGAGCACACTCGGAATTCTTCCACTTATTTTCGACACGGCCTAGACGAAGAGTTAGGTTACGAAATTCTGCACGATCGGCAATATATCCATCATCAAAGCCGAATGTATTGTACCCTGCCAAGATATCGGGATTCTCAAACCTTACACACTTCTGAAACTCTTCAAGCAAATGCTTCTCGTTACGACAGCTCACAAACGTAACTGTGTCATCCTTAGAAGGAGTACATGTTCCTGACACGAAGACGAAGCGCTTGTACGAAGTGAGCATGTCGTCAGTGTACCGAAAGCTCACTCCAATCTGAATAATCTCGTCTTCAGGGTTTGACGAGACTGGAAAGTTTCCAGATGCCGAATACGTCTCGATATCATATGCAGCGGCATACAATGGGATATTGGCACTGGGTTCAGGTGTAATATCTCTGTAATCCACCACGAACATGACATCTACATTCTCATCATCGTCCGGCTCTTCTTCATCACCTTCAAACGAAATCGGTGATGCTGGAGAAATGTCTAGCTCATGAAACAGTCGAATGAATGGAGGAAGATTAGCTTCATAAATATCTTCAAGACGAATCTTCCGATCTCCAATCTTCATTCCATCTTTGAGAGTTTTCAGAGCTGTCTTGAACATCCAAATTGCCGGAAACACAAGCTTCCAAACCTTGATTGGTTTCAGTCCACTGAAACCTCGCATAGCATCCAGCTTGAATTCCTGAGTAATTTTTAGTCCTCGCATAGACTTACCCCAAGCAGCTTCAATAGCGGAATGAATAATTTGTGGCGTTTCACCATCTACTGATCGGAGATAGAAGTAAGGCTGGAATCCAGTAAGCCGGACTTTTGCGACGCGATCGTCATCCAGTCTACCAAATACATCAACAACGTACTTATAGTTCGCATCGTTCTCCAGCCAATCACAAGGTTGGAGCAACATAGTTACTTAAATTAACTTCGGATGAGTTAAATTCGTTTTATAGTAATAAGATGTCGTCTAACTATGGACTACCGTTCATGTACGCCAACACTCGGCAGGGTGAGGCTTCTCGAGATGTAGCTCAGAATGAAGCCAATACGGCCGGACTGAAGTCAGCTACTCCTTCCGGATGTGGAAACGATTGGGCGGTAGCGGCATCCATTCCCGGTCTAATTCCTCACGGTAACTACGGCAATTCTCCTGAGGGAGGATGTGCGATTGATACCCATTCTGAACTTCTGTTCGGTGCTCCCGGAACGGTTCGTATGAAGGGACCCAAACAGGTATTTGCTCGCCCGTTCGCAACAACGCCTAACCTTGGAATGGGAAGCTTAGAAGGCATTGATGATCAGAGCCGTGTTATGTTCGGACATTCGACTGCGAATCGGAAGAGTATTCAGACGGTAACAGACAAGCAATTTCCGGTATTTGAGCCTCTAATTGAAGAGCGGGTTGCTGACATTCCTGACCATAATTACTTTGTTGAACCGTTCCTGCGTGGTGGTTATTCTGCGCGTCTGGTGCCACGAAGCCGCGTGGATTTAACGAAGTAAGTCGCTCATCATCCATCTTCTTAAGAGTATCGCGTAATGTCTTAATCTGCTTTTCTTCTTCAGTATATGTCCTTACTGGCCGTATAGCCTCATAGTATTTCCGAGCCATGTTTTTAGCGGGCGGTAGTAGTTTATCGACCGCATCCTCAACATCATTGGTTTCCGCATACACCCGCATCGCATCATCTTCGGAACATCCGGTCAATTCAATAATTGTCTGGATGTGGCTGTTCATTTTTGTTGTATGAATGTAAATAACCTTAAGATGCGTTTCATTGATGCGCTCTGCCCGCCCGCCCTTCTCTACCTTCTGTACATTGCGGTACACATAGGTCTGGATCTGTCATTAAGCTTATACGCTACCGCTGCCGCGAAGGTAGTGATGGGTGTGGCCGGTGTTGTGATTCTAGATGCCCTGTGCTCGGTTGACCTTGGAGTAGTTTCTTGGGCGATTGTTGCGACACCGTTTATCATGGTCGCACTCGCCACGTCTATCTCCTTAGGTTTAGGTATTGATCGTCAGGTAGGACTTGCGATGCGTGAAGGGTTTGCGTCTCTAACTGGAGATAACTTGAAGAACCGTGACCGCCTAGTATCTACTCTGAAGGATGAGGTAGGTGCTCTACCGCTTTCACAGGATTCAACTTACTAAAGTAAATGCTCTTTATTACATGGCTATATCGTCAGTTCTTCCATTGCTGTCGTCGAATTGACACCTTTTTGTTTTCTCCAGAAAAGGTAGTTGATAACTTTGTTCCTGTAAGTACGCTTCCATGGCTTTGGGTAGGTTCTAAGCATGAGAATGGTTCTGTATTTGACCATACCAATCAGGTAAACGAGAACGTAGAGTTTGGTATGCGTGTTACCACGGAATGGCTAGACGAAGTGTTTAATACAAAAAATGTTACTTGGCTATATCTCGATCCCAAGACGTTAGAAGAGACGGAATTTCCTTCAGATGGGTTTGTAATAGATGATCCCGAACCAACAGACAGTGAAAAATCGGGTGACTCCGCAGATCCTTTCAACGATCATACTGAGTAGGTCTGACTATTTTGAAACTGCTGAAGAGTTCATTGAAATGAATAAGGTATTTGTAAAAGATACTTTAATTGATCGTGTGATGCTTTGGATTGATATGGTTATAAGTCCCTTAATCACTCTGATTTCAGCAGTATATTATGGGGAAGCCCCGTCTATATTCAGCGTGATGGGTCTTTATAAGACATTTAGTATGTGGAACGACTGGATTTATTATCAGATTTTGAAGTCGGAAGTTCACGAATGGACAAGTATTGTCAAATCCATTGGTGGTCCTTTTATTGCTACGAATGATCCAGTATATCATGTATATGTGTATGCCGATGGTATGCAGCGTATACATTACGCCTGCTGGGGCGGCGCACCATCCTTACCGAAAAACTGACTGAACGTCTTGAGAAGTTCAGCTCCCTGCTCGATCGCAGGTTTCATCTCAGATAACGAACCCATTAACTCCTTCTGAAGTCCCATGAGCTCTTTGGTGTCGCGGCGCATACCACCAATCTGCTCGGGAGTTAAATTACGATATGCATGTAGAATCGTTGTACCTACATCTACATGCGGATCATTCGTCTTCGGAGGCGCAGGCTGAGGATCGTCATCTTTAGACTTCCCCTTTCCCTTCTCGTGCTTCTCATCCTTCTCTTCCTTATCATCGAACCCTTCATACGTATGCTTCGTGACCATTGAGATTAGGTACACAAGCACTAGGCCAACTAGAACAGATAACGTATGGCTCAGCTTACCAACGTGGTGAGCAAGGATGTATCCTAAAATCACCCAAGCAATTGTTGCAGCAAGTTGGCGCTGGTACAAATAAATTGCCACTACGGCAAAAAGTAGACCGGCAATCAATGTGTCCATTATTTACTTAGTCGTTATAAAACTTCCGGAATTCTTGAGTGAGTCTGCGCCATAGTTATTAAACTTCCCACCCGTAGGAATACCGGGATTATCGCGAGACGTTACACCCGTGTAGTTTGGCATACCAGCTACACCCTCGCCACCAAAAGAGGCTGAAACACCGCCGTACTTGCCACCACCACGCATCTTACGGCGACGAGTCTTGCGGGACTTCTTAGATCGCTTCGGTTTACGGCCTGCGCCTAGAATAGCGTTATTTCCGCCGCGAGCCCCATCGGCTACAAACTCTCCCATCTCAGAGCTGCGCCCCCAGTTTGCTGCTCCAGTCGCTAATGCACCGTCAAATCCATAGTATCCTCCGCGCATCTTGCGACGGCGAGTCATACGTTTTTTAGCAGAACCCTTACGAGCCATTTAATCTATAGAAGGAATGTTTTCCAGAATCGTCCAAGACCCATCATCGTTCTTAGAACATTTGAGTTTGAAGGTTGATCCTTTCGAACGCAAGAATACAGACGTTTTCAGATTGGGAACACGAAGGTATCCTCCACCCGAAACTTCGTAACAATCTGGAATAGGTAGCTTTATGATTTCTTGACGATCATCTGAATCTACAAAGTATCCATGCTTACCCGGTTCATCTGGATGTTCCTCGTATCCTCTAATTTTATGAGTCTTATTCAGATCCTTCTTGTGAATAAACTGAGCTGAGAATTTAGAAGGGTATATGAATGTATCCATAAGATCTTTTAACCAATGATATCTCTGTTCAAATGTCGAGCAAGCAAATACGCAGTTAGAATTGAAGATGAATATATCAGAAATCACGAATTCAAATGGACCCATCTTTTCTGCACGTAGAAATGTGTCTCCACAAATACGTTCATCGACAATACAGGGAATACGACGACACTCCTGTGCGGTCATCCAAAGACACACGGGAATAGCGTTTTCGTATGTAAATATGATCCATCCTGAAGTTCCAGTTGTTTGGGGAACACTGAAAGTTTTAAGGCAGGTCTCGGGGATTGACCGTTTGAAGACCAGCCGGGAGCTGGGTGTCCACGCGTAAAGAGTCTGAAGTTGAGTTGCGCGGCTCATACTCCGGTAATTTTAGTTCCTGAGTTGACTGAGTTAAAGCCGGTTCGTTTTTCATCTGCTGAGGCGGTCCCTGCTGGAGAAAAGGTGAATGAACAGGAGGTGGCGGGGGAGGCGCCTGCTGAGTCATTTGAACAGGAACATTCCGGTAAATAATCTGGGGCTCCGGAGGATACAGTACCCGTGTAGCTACGTAAGCAAAAATCTGTAGTATGGCTAGGACACATATAGTGGCCAGCGCGATGTACAGAACATCTAATGCTATCATTTGTTGTTCGGGTAGTTTTTTCAGACCTCGTCTATAACGTACAACTCCGAGTACTGGTTCCCTACCTCCATCCACATTTTCTTATGGTTGAACACTGAAAGTGTCACTGGTTCACTGTACATAACCTTTGCTGGAACTACACCTTCCCACGGTTGTTCAGTGTATTCCAGTATATCTGTATCCGTTGTCACAAAGTGACGGCGAATCTTCACTTGGGGGATATAAGCCCAACCATCATCGCACCATAGGACCTGTACTTCCTTTGTTTCCCGTATGGCCGGCAGTTTGAATGGGACCTTCCGCCCGTTGTACCGCTTGATTCTCATTCTTTATATGTATTGATGCTAGTCCCATTTGAATCCGTATTTCCGCAGATTTCTGGATGATTTCACAGAGATAGAGGGTATCAAATAGAGCATTATGGAGTTGTTCAGATTTTGGTGGATGACCTAACACTTTCTCATACAATTCTTTTAGTTTAGGATACTTGTACCCATACCGCCCTGGAATCTTACACATTGCTTTACCTATTTCCATCGTACACAACTTTCTTATCGGGAATGGCTTGAAGTCTTTCATACCTAAATCCCAAATGATGGCATTCATCACAACATTCAAGTCAAACTTTAAATTGTGAGCAACCATTATGTCACACTGTTCGCAATTGAATGCTTCCATAACATCCTGAAGCGGGATTCCAAACTCCAATGCTTTGTCTTGTGTAATCCCATGAATACGAGACGATTCTTCAGGGATTGTCCACTTACCAGGTTTCACTATATAACAATGCGTCTTCATAACAGTATTCGTAGCAGAATCCAGAACAGCCCAAGAAATGGACACAATGTGTGGCCAGTTGTTAGGAGATTGAGGAGCCGATAAACTTGAATCTACGGGGAGACCCGTAGTTTCGGTATCAAACACTAAGATCTTCATTCTTAGTTTTGGGTGTGCGGATTTAAACAATTTCGTTTTACGCGGAGTGGAGGAGGTAGTATGCTACTGCTCCGAAAACTACTGAGTGTACGGCTAGACCGTACGTTGTCGGGCACCCGCCACTTGAAACGCGTAGTGTCTCAACGTAATGGGGAGCAACCATTCCAACAACTGTGCTTACTAAACGGTCAACAAGGCCGTAAGTCATTGGAGAACTGAGTACAAAGAATAGAACCGCGAGCGTGAAGCAGTGAACAAACTTCTTGCTGAACATTTACTAGGTCACGAGAAAGTCTTCTGAGTCTGAATAATTGATTTAAGCCATTCTGGTATATTTTCCACTATTCCTTTCACTGTCATAATGTCTTGTGGGACTGGGTAATGAATATCCAGTGTGTTGCTTTCGCATATAAAGAGACACGCACACGTTAGGAAACATATGCGTTGTTTAAGAAGACTTGGGTTCCATCGTAAACAATGAAGTTTATACAATGCGTCGACGTACGGTGATAAGACACCAGCTTGTGGCGATGACCTAGCTGCGTATTGGACAATATCCCAAAATACCCAGACAACATGCCTAGAATGTTCGTCTGAAATGTAGGGATTGGGACGGTAAGCACAAAATAAGGTTTCTTTACGAGTTTGTTTGTACACGCTGGCAAATTTAAGAATCCACGAAATCCAGTAAAGAGCTCGAGTACAATCTCGTGATTCGGGACGTAAGCAGTAAGCTAGTTCATTCAATGAAACGTACAAATCCAATGGGTCTTCTTCTTTCACTAAATGCCGAACATAATTCGACGATGGAGCTTTCAAGTTCTCCGTAACCGTTACTTGCTGGAAATCGTGTTCGGGTTTAATTGATGGAAGTGATGGCAATTTATTTTTTCGAGTTAGAGCTACTGTTGCTGAAGCTTCACATACTAAATTCCTGACTGTAATGTTGTTACGCATATCCGTCATGGCTAGAACAGAGTACTGGCCTTCATAAGGCGCAAACTTTTCGTAAGCTTGAACTAGATACAGAAATACATTCGGAGCTGCGCGGTTAATATGTTTAGCCGAAGACTCAAATAACGTGGTCCACAAAGAATGGACGAGTCCAGAACATAGAAGTTCTAACGTCCAGTAACAAGCGTAATCTGCGTGACCTAATTTAATATTCTCGTCCAGAACTTTGTAGACGTGTGTCCGCAAATGTCCAGAGAAAGTAAATTTTTGAAAATCCATAACTGTTCGTCCGTCGCTTACAACGACGTTCATTACTTAGTAAAATATACGAGATACTGATACTCCTTACCGCATCTGACCAAATCTACGCTTTCAACATGCGTGAATCCTGATGTACGAATAATATTGATCATACGTTCTTTTGAAGGCATATATAAAGACAGTTTGTTCTCACGGTACTTAATACCGTTATTGTTTGAAGGATCGTAGTATGAGAATACTTCATCGTATGAAGCATCATCTTCGTCTGCCTTCTTCTTGAGTTTGCCAGTATACTTGAACTTATCAAAATAGACTATCGATTCAGTCTGTCGTTCAAGGTTGTACTTCTGTAACGAAAAAGCGGCGAATGGCGATGACAGGTCATGTAGAGGATCAAACTTATCTGGATCAACCATATGTACCACAAAGTATCCTCCGGGCTGAAGCCATTGGTAAGCATTGTCCGAAAGAATACGAGGGTTCTGGAACATGTATATTGAGAACCCTAAAAGCAAGCAATGACTGAATGATTTGGGTGGGTAGAGTTGTGGTAAGGATACGTCACCCTTATTGAATTTAGCTGAAGGGCACCGTTCACGGGCTTTAGTCATCATGGCATCTGAGGTGTCAACACCTACATAAGAAACTCCCAAATCTCTAAAAAACTGAGCATGAGTTCCAGTTCCACAGCACATATCAAGAACACGTACTGATGAAGTTTCACGATCTGCTAATGAAATATCCTGTATCGATACTTCTTCGTACTTAATACGTTCATTGGAATTCCAAAGTGAATCGTAGATAGCGGCATACATCTCGTCATAAATTTCAGAGTCATGTAACTCTTCAGACTTTCCATCTTCGAATCCTTCAATGGATGAGTACCATACGGTGAGACCATACATTAAGAATACAAGAACAGCTAGGAAGATATAAGCTGTCTCCATTAGTTTTACTTTAGACGATTTCCTCCTATAATTGAAGGCGGAGGAGACATGTACTTGCGATACTTTGAATACGCTAAGAATAAAGCGGCAATACCTAGAACAGCTATAAGAAGGTAGAGTATTATGCCTAACAGATCAACTTCGGTTGTAGGAACACCAGATAAATGCCATTGGCGTTCCATGATATCGGCTTTCGTTTTTTCAGCTTCGTAATCCTTCTGCAGAAACGGCATATTGCCATCGGACTTTAAGGATTTAGCTAAATCAGCAAACTGACTCTGTGAGTTCAACTGTGTAGTAAGGGACTCGTACGTATCGCGATACTGAGATAATAAAGGTTCAATGGTGTGTTTTGCCATACTCTCTTTATGGTCAGCTAACCACCCGGGACCATTTAAAAGAGCATAGTAGTCAGTTTTTGCCTGAACATCTGAAGGGTTTGCGTCCATAGAATACTTCAGAGCTGCAAGTTTCTTTTCTTTAAGGCAGTCTGGTCCACAATCCGGAAAGAGTGACGTCATTATTTAATGAGAGGTAAATTCCAATAATCAATACGACTAATGCAATCATATGAACGATCCATCCAAAAGGCGAGAATATGGCATATACTAAGGCGGTTAACGCAAGTGTTACAACAAACTTCTGAATAGTTGGCTGAATGTTATTCAGCTGGTTCAAACTTGTTTTCTTCTTATTTATATCAGTTCCAACTTGGCTGATTCTAGTATTTGCGTCATTTTGAGCCTTTGTAGCATCCCCAAATAACTGAGTAAAAAGAGACTTAAACTCAGCTAATTGCTGATTAATTGTCATTACAGTTGTCTGTTGTGAGTAATTCTTCGTAACGTCCGTTACGACTGTATCACGGTTCTTATCCAAAGGCGCAATTGCATTGGATACAGACGTAAAGTCAGGACTGGCCACACGGTTAAATATATTACCTACACTCCCCGCTGTACTTGATGTCATCCATAACTGTTTTGTGGATGGATCGCCGGTTAGGTATAGCGGCAGGTATCCCTGAGTATTCAGAGGCGTAAGCTGTTTGGTTGAACAGTCTCCTACACACTCTGAAACACCCGATCCCGTAATTGCAAACAAACCAGTCTGATCTAAATCACCGACTAATGATCCAACAGATGTTCCCTGAAGTCCAGCAATCGGAGCCCATCCTGTTTGTAATGTTTCATCAGTTTTCATAGCGTTTCCGGAGGCATCGATACCATAAAGCGCACTAGAACTTGATGACGTGATTTTTACAGTTATATCGGGAACTGGCATTGAATTTGACATACTTACCGGTTTAGGTAATTTAATTTTCTGATTGGATGCGCCTTGTAACCAAATATATGTGTGTGTTGAAAAAACATTGGTAGGTACGAAGGTAGGAGTACTTACCTGAATTACGTTCCAATCAGTTTGATTGTTTGCCGTTTTAATAGCTAACGATGTAGCCGATCCGCTCGTAAATAGTAAATACACGTTCGTTTCGTCGGTAACAATATCCACAGTACTTACTGCCGGAGAACTCTGGGTAGGATTCAGTGTTAAAATGTAGGCTCGCGGAGGAGTTGTAGAGTAAGTGGCCCAATTTGCAGACGAATAGGCGGACATATTTCCGACATAGTATTTGGATACATTTGCTGTGTTTACCATTTTCGTGTAAGGGCTCTGGTAAGCGATATATACCGGGTTACCTTGATCATCCTTGTCAACTTTCGAAATAGGAATATTTCCACCTATCCATGGTCCAGACATATATCCAACTGAAGAAGGTTGGGGAGGGGCCAATTGTGTAATGTCTACTTGTGTCCAGTTTCCCGTACACGGCTGCTGGCAGACGTAAACTTTATTGACAGAATTAAATCCCCAAAGGTAACCAGCAGCAGACGACGAAGCTTTCACTAAAGAACCAGGTATATTCGCCCATTGTTGGACCGAAGATAGCTGGGTTGTTAATGTGGTATCAATACCACGAGTATTGGTATCAAAAGCGGACTGAAAATCCGTCATTATTCAATTAGCAGTATAAAGTTCTGGTTATTTTAGAACTTAATGAAGTTCTTGAACGCTCCATTCAGGTGAAGACGAGCCGTAGCTGGCCCTTCCTCAAATCCACGCGTCATCGGGCGATCGCTAATGGCAACCCCCTGCTTTACCATCTGACCCTTCACGATGATAGCTCGGCGCTTCATCTCCAGAAGCATAGAGTAATCAGTTGCAGGTCCCTTTCCACCACTGGTAGGTGTAGCACCTTTGTTTAATCCTACCGTAGTTGGCATTTATTTAGTGTCAGAGAAAAGTAATGCAAGCGTTTGAAGATTCGCGAAACACTGATCTTCAAAATTTTCAGAAGCAGTATGCTGCTTTGAAAGCCCAATATTCTACAGCTATTTCCGCAGCAATTCAGGAAAATGATCCTGCCTCTCAAAACAATCTAATCCAGCAAGTTCTGACTGTAAACCAGAACTTAACAGATGCTATCCGTAATATTATTACTAAACTCAACCAAGGGACTGATCAAATTGATTCGGCGACTATGGATACGTTAACGGCAGATTTAATCAAATATCAGCAGGACTACCAAAATCTTAAGAACTCGATCGACAAACTTAAGACGTTAAAAATGATTCAGGCAACAATAACGAATAAACTAAATGCGGCTATGTGGTCTTATACCGTATACCTGATTGCTTTATGTATTCTCTGTTTAGTTATTATTTTACTAGCCATCCGAGCGTCGTGGACGACGAGTGTAGTCAAACAGGTAACAGGCGGATTCAAATCACTTGTAGGAGGACGATAGTCACGATTAAAGCTCCAATTATTGAATACTGCGTACCGTGTGAAAAAGGGACAGGTGGAGGAGGTAAGCGCATCTTAGCTGCTGTAACTCGGTCTTTCTGATTGTGTATCCCAATACCAATATTCATCAATCCATCCTGTTTATCGGCAATGATAGATTTGGCATTAGACCCTAGAGTATCATTTATAGCGGTCGTATTATTGTGTATCTGTGTGCGTAGAGAGTCCAGAATTGTCTGTAATCCCTTCTCTGCGCTTTCATATGCCGACTTATATGACTCGTTTCCTGTTGTAGCATACTGAAGATAGTTATCATGGTAACTTCTGGATAGAGTATCGAACTGGCTATCCATTTGTTGTTTCCGCGACACAAATTCGCCAGCGTTTGTTTTCAGCCGATGTATCGCACATTCCAGTGACTTCCACTATATCCCCAGGCCTTGCGCCTAGATACTTTGCCATCGCATCCTGACTCAGAATATGGGGAAGGTTCATTAGATTTGCATACGACTTTGAAAGTTCCGACTTCTCCTTATCATCCAGCAACCGATGCTTCGGGACTAGATGATGCTTTGAAATATTAAAGTACAAACTCGCAAGAAGGAATACTTGGACAAATGTATTTTCGCGGTCTGCATTATGATTCACGAGGGATGCCAGAACACGGTCGCTTAAAGAGGTCTCGCTGATAATCACCATACTGGAATTGTAACCATTCTCCTTAGCAAACTCCACAAATGGTGCAATACTAGCAATACGGTTCTTGGTACTGTAAACGACCAGAACTCCTCCGAAATTGTACATGTGTGTCTCATCCATAGCTGGAGTGACGGGATCCATTACATCTCCCTTGATTCCGCGGTCAAGAAGCATCTCCTTTAGCGTTTTCATTGCTCGATCGTCCATTCTCTTTACTCTTTGGATACTACGAAAACGGCATTCCATTTTTACGCCGTAGATATGTAAATGAAGGACTGGGCGTTCATCGCAATATTGGCAGGACTAGCAGTCGTTGGATACGTTATATACAAGTCCCGCGAAGGATTTGAAGTTGCGTTTGTAGACAAGACAAACGATAAGAAGACAGATCAGACTCGTGTTTCGTCATACGCGCAGCAGACCAATAATTACAAGCCGACTGAATCTGCCCCTCAGCCACCACCTGGTGTCGAAACCCCATACCGAGTGAACGCATGGAACTCGTATGTTCCTTTTTGAAAACAACTTAAGCATTCAAGGTTAGAATAATCAAATGAGCACAATATGTCTCAATATGATCGTGAAAGATGAAGAACACGTAATTGGGGATACGTTAGAGAAGCTAGTGAATCAGATTACCTTTTCCTACTGGGTGATCTGCGACACAGGTTCCACGGATAAAACGCGTGAAATTATTACCGATTTCTTTAAAGCAAAAAATATTCCAGGGGAACTTCTTCAGCACGAATGGAAGGATTTCGGTCATAATCGTACTCTGGCTCTACAGGGAGCTTACAAGAAAGCCGACTATATCTTTATTTTTGATGCTGATGATACTATTCACGGAACGGTACGAATCCCCAAGTTGACTCATGATTTTTACAAGATGAAGTTCGGACAGCACTTCACGTACTATCGCCCACTTCTTGTTACGGCGTACAAGAAGACCAAGTTCGTAGGTGTTCTACACGAGTTTCTTTCGCTTGAAGAAGGACGACCAACGGAAGGTACTATCGAAGGAGACTACTACGTTGATTCGGGAAAGTCTGGAGCCCGTAGCCGAGATAAAGATAAGTATCTCAAAGATGCCATGATTCTGAAGGCTGCTTATCAGAAAGAAGTTGATACAGACGGAGGATTATCTGGCAGATATGCTTTTTATTGCGCCCAGAGTTTTAAAGATTGTGGACGAGTAGATGATTCGCTCGAATGGTACACATTGGTTGCGGATAAGCTAGTATCTTGGGTACAGGAAAAGTATTATTCATGTTTGATGGCCGGATTCCAGTACAAGTCAAAGGGCGATTTTAAGAAGGCGCTCGAGTACTTCCTCAAGGCTGAACAGTTTGATCCTGATCGTACTGAAGGTGTATTTTTTGCTTCTGAAATGCTGAAGGACGCAGGAATTCATACTATGGTAGTCCTTTTGTACGAGAAGTACAAGAACTACAACAAAGATCCTCAGGATAAGCTGTTTTTGTTCCGCGATTTCTATAACGATGTTCTAGAATTTAATACGAGCATTAGTGCTTATATGTCTAATAACCGCAAGGTATCTTACGAGTGCAGTAAGAAGATTATTCTTAACAATATTGCTCAGCCTGGAATTCGTGATCGCACGTTTAAGAACATGCGGTTTCATATGAACGAATTGAACGAAGATAAAGATACTCTGGGACTATTTTATCATCTGACGAATTACATTCAAACTTGCGATGAGCCTCGCGAAACTGCAGTTGTGTGGAATATGCTTTTCAAGAAGAATCGAGGATTCCTGACTGCTCCATCAAAGTTCAAACCCAATCCTGCTAAGAAGGGTATCATTCTTACATTTACATCATGCAAGCGCCTAGATTTATTCACAGAGACTGTGAATTCTATTTTGAACCACTGGACAGACGCCGATCTCATTGATTCATGGTTTTGTGTTGATGACAACTCGTCTAAGGAGGACCGCGCCAAAATGAAAAAGCTGTATCCTTGGATGACCTTTTACTATAAGACTCCGGCAGAGAAGGGCCATCGTGAAAGCATGAATATTATTTGGAATAAGTTGCATGAAGTGAAGCCCAAGTACTGGATTCATATGGAGGATGACTTTCTGTTTCACGTAAAGCGTCCATACGTCAGTGAGTCCATGAAGTTCTTGAAGTCTCAGACCAATATTAAGCAGGTTCTCTTTAATCGTGGGTACGCTGAGACAATTGATGACCTAGATATGCAAGGGTTTACTCCTGTATCGCCCGGGTTTGTTCTTCACGAATACAAGAATGGGGCATTCCCTTATAAGAATTGCCACTATTGGCCACATTACAGTTTTAGGCCCAGTATGATTGACGTAAATGCCATTTTGGAAATTGGGAATTATGATAGTCCCAATACGTTCTTCGAGATGGATTACGCTAGGCGGTGGGTTGAAGCCGGATATAAGTCTGCATTCTTTGATATGATTTGTTGTCGCCATACTGGGCGCCTTACAACAGAAATCAAGGACAAAACTGTTAAGAACGCATATGAGTTAAATAATACAAATCAGTTTGATGAGTCTAAGGCAATGAAAGTTGTAAATTTGAAGCGACGTTCTGATAGGAGGGAAGCTATGATAACCGAGTTTACAAAGGCAAAGTTCAGTGATTACGTATTTATTGAGGCAATAGATGGTAAAGACCTAACCCCAACAAAAGAACTAAAGACTCTGTTTCAAGGTAACGATTTTGGAAGTCGAGTTGGAGTTATTGGGTGCGCACTTACACACTACAACTTGTGGAAAATGTTACTTGGAAGCTCAGAAGATTACTTTGTTATTTTTGAAGATGACGTCAAACTCGGACCAAACTTTACGAAGAAACTTGAAATCATAAAGGATGCGATGAAGGCTTGTGATTATCTTCATTTAGGGTATCACATGACATCGGCCAACCGTAAGTTACACGAAGATACGTATACGAAGGAAACTGGTAAGCTAACAGTCACACCACTAAAAAATGACTTGTATATCGGAGGCACGTTTGCTTATTCGATTAATAAGAACGGGGCACGTATTCTTGTTGATTACATTGAGAAGAACGGAATTAAACACGGGATTGATTACGTAATAAAGATCTGTAATACTCTCAAGAATATGGAAATTCAGCCCCAGATTGCTTTTTCTGAGTGGTACGAAGTACCTGGGCAGAAGGTTGATACGGATATTCAGACTGAGATCGCATCTCTTGATTTTGAAAATGTTGTAGAGGATGAGTTCACGTTCTTTCCGAATGTTGATCACATCGGAGACGATATCTGTTACCGGAAGGTGAGCATTGAAGAGTCCATAATTCTTGCTAGAACAATGCCAGATTGTATGGGGTTCAATACACTTGGATTTTTTAAGAAAGCTATTGATACGACAAAGTTAGTAAAATCGCCATATTTTAGTCCGACCGACGGAATTTATGTCAAGAAAGTTCCCCAAAAGAAACCAAAGGCCAAAATTGTAGTTCCAATAGTCAATCCTGTTAAGGTCAAGATCATCTGTGGCTGGGAGTCTTCTGAGTCATTCGTGAATAAACTTTTAAATGGTCCGTTCCTAGACCCTAGTTTAGAGCTCACATCTTCAGATGAAGCTGATTATTTTGTAATATACAACCAGCCTTCCCCCGGAGAGTTTTTCGATCCAAAGCGAACTATTGTGCTTCAGTTAGAACCTTGGGTACATGACAGTTCTAAACCATGGGGAGTAAAGACTTGGGGAGATTGGGCAAATCCTGATCCTACCAAATTTTTACATGTGCGCACTCATAATACTTTTTTGGCTCCAGCACATTTGGCTATCCGCGGGGATATATATAATTTGCCTTCAAAGAAGGATATTCCTACCATTATCTTGAGCAATAAGTTAGTAGATACCGGCCATCAATTGCGGGTTCAGTTTTTGCGTGCTCCTGATCTACAAACACCTATTGACGTTTATGGTAAGGCAAACTTTCACAATATTTCCACGTATGTTGGAGAAGTACCTGATGATGAACGGTATAACGTATATTCCAAGTACAAGTACGCACTTGCGGTAGAAAACAATTCAGAGACCAATTATGCCAGTGAAAAAATTTGGGAGCCATTGCTATGTGAATGCTTACCGTTTTACTGGGGATGCCCGAATCTAGAGGACTATATTGATCCCCAATGCTTCGTACGACTACCACTCGAAGATCCCGCAAAGTCTTCTGAAATTATTCGTAAGGCGATTGAGGAAGATTGGTGGTCACAGCGTATTGATGCCATTCGTGCAGCTAAGAGCAAGATCATTAATGAGCTAAGCCTGTTTGCAACAATATCCAAAATTATCCGCACATCAACCAAGACAAAGGCGGTTATTCTAACCCTTCACAGTAGTAAGGCGCGTATACCAATAATTGAAAAACTCCAGAATGATCTTAACACTTTTGGAATGGGGACTGAGGTGTTTTATGGCGTGAATGGTAAAGATCTCATTATTTCGAATACAAAGGTTATATACAATAAGGAAACTAGAGCGTATAACCCTAAAGTACGTATAAATAAGCAGAAGATGACACTGGGAGAGTTTGGGTGTGCTTGGAGTCATATAAAGATTTACCAAAAACTACTAGCCGATCCAGATGCCGATAATTATCTTGTACTCGAAGATGATGCTAACATAGTTGGGGATCTGAGTGTCATAAGAGATTTACCGTTAGATTTTGATATTGCTCATGTAAGCGTAAGCGATATGCATCCTTTCATAAGAACAACTCCGGTGAATAAGTCTTTCTTCAATATCAAAAAGGAGTACTTTAACCGTTTAACCGGGTACGTTGTTTCAAAGGCAGGAGCAAAAAAGCTACTATCTATGACCAATGAAAGTATTAATTTGCCAGCAGATGATCTTCTTTCGAATAGCTTTATTATCGGAATGATTCAAGTTATTGTTCCACCAACTCCTGTTTTTACGTTTACGAAGGATATTGTATCAACGATTGACTCTATAGAGTCAAGATAGTTTTCTCTTTAGGGTGTTCTGGCAAAGTACCAGCAGCCCGATGAGTTTGAACAGTATTCCAAATATCCTGAAAGCTTTGAAGATTACTCGTGAGCCACATCGGATCTCGCTGAACCGTTGAGAGACGATACTTCTCAAATACCCAATATACAGTTGTCCACCACTCAGTTTCTAGAGTAGGCATCATTTCGCGGCGCCACGTTGCGACATCACGCTGGTCTTCAATTTCACGGTAGACAACCTTTCCACTCTCGTCAATCGCAAACCAAGATTTGTACTGAGCGGTAGATTCTAGCCATTCAGTATACGTCACTTCCTGAAACTTCATTTCGACATAATCACACTCGGCCATATCGGTACACTCCAGCTGTAGCTGCATTTGGTGATAGTATGTCGAAGGTATAGGTGTGTCATTAGAGAAATCTCGAGAAATTGGGCACTTGAACTCAACTAACTTTCCATACCGAGGATCGGTCTTGTCGGAAGTCAGAAGTATACCGTCCGGAGACGCACCCAGAAATGAATGATCGCGATGAGGAATGCATGTCGTATCTTCAATACGAACTCCGGGCTGAATATACGTCGTGTAAATATGCTTGGCAATCGGTTCAAACCGCGTTCCCCACATAAGAGCTTTAGGGCCAAAATTTGACTGCTGTTGCTGTCTAGGTACAAGTTTTGACATCACAATCTCGTGTTTGAGAGCTGGTGATGCGTCATGAACCGCCTTATAAATTTCAGAAGCTGTTAGCATTTCACCACGCTTAGTATGCCATGCGTCAGTGCGCTGATCATTATGTCCGTACAAAAGTAAGATCTGTTCAACTTTATCTAGGTCCATTTGAATATATAGGTTTAGATTAACTAAACCCGTTTTCAGGGTAGGTAAGAATGTTATAGTAAATGGAGATCCAAAGTCAGGAACAATGGGTACTTTATCGCCTCGAGCGATTTTATACCCTCAAGAACACTGAGCGTGTTCGTGACATTCTGTCGGGGAAGTCTAACCTATCTCTTCGCCTGATTGATTGGTTCGTGACCAATTATGCTAAGAAGTACAACATTTCGTATATGACGAAATCCAATAAGCATGTGATTGTGTACCTGTCGTACAAGTCTCATCTGAAGGCTTACAGCAAGAAGATGTTCGACCCGTTCTGTCGATGGAAGCGTATTAAGTTTCGGGAAATGGATACAACCGTTGGACAGCTGAATTTCTTTGAGTGGGCAATTTCTGATGAAGTTCTAGATTACCTTGAAAAGAACCGCGAGACGATTCATACCGATATGGAGACGCGCCTACACGAAGCCAAAGAAACTGATGGTCCAAAGAAGAAGCGGCACGAGCTTTCACACTCTGCTACCAAATCTATGACCCATCATGATGTGCGTGTAACTGTAAAGTTTGATTAACTTGTTACTGAATAATGTACTCGATTCTAAAAAACAACTATGTCTACCGAGATACATCGGAAGATATAGCTGATCATGATGATGATTATGATGCCGAGGAGTGGCATTATAACGGTAGGGATGTATACCGCGGATCTTTGGATCGTCAGTATGAATGGAACGTGTATTCTCTGTATGACGAAAACTCAAAACGGGTAGGTATCGCCGAGCATCATCCGGAACACCCAGAGATCTTTTTCTCGCTCTGGTTTGGTAAGAACGTGTTCTCGACGTTATTTCAAGAAGAATGGGAATGCAAAGATGCTACTGTTTGGTCTATTTTATCAAACGAAGCTTATCAGGATTGTTTAGAAGACGATTTTAAAACCGTCTTTGATAAGACGTTGAGCACGAATATTCGACTCATGACTCCCGAAATGGTAATCAAGATGCCAGAGATCCACGAATGCCCAAGATGTGGAAAGAAGTCGCTTTTACCTCTGAACGGTTGTCCCGAAGTAAAAAAACTTTACATTGATGCTGATTCCTCAGTACTATTCATTGATGAGTCTTTTGTTATGTATACTGCTCCCGCAGATTCACGTGTTTGGTCTAAGGTACACCCGCGCCCGCAGCCGGGCGACGGCGAGGCTGGCGACCAGCCGGCGCAGACACTGGAGTCTGCTCAGTCACCTCCTGAGCCTGAGACCCACCACCATAGCCCGAATCCTCATTCTGGGTCTGAGTATCCTGCTGAGCATGAGACTCCTCATCCTCTACAATCGTAGGGGGCGCAGCCGACTCGTCATCAAACATCTGCGCAGCCGTACGGCGCATCTGAGGGAATACCTGAGCAGCCGTCAGACGCCACGTCACACCAAAGCCACCACCAGCAATCACATAGATGCTGCCGCTGACTGCGAGGTTCGCCTCAACACCCTTTGGGAAGATTGAGGTCAGAGACTCGGGCGTAACATACGTCACAGGGTTGCGCGACGCATCCACGATCTCCGTAGACACGCGACCGTCATAGACAGGAACCTTGACACGGAAGCTGGGAGGATACTTGCCATTCGGCACGTACTCGCCATCCACCTTGTCGGTAGAGAAGCTCAGAATCCGCTTGAAGCTGTCACGAATCGCCTCCTCAGAACGCTTCTTGCCGAACCACTTGGTGCTGTTCTCCACAGCAGCCTTGATAATGTGATTCTCGAGATCGGCTAGGAGATTGTACAGCTTACCGATATCGTCGGCGCCGGTCGAACGATCCTTGCCATACGGGTCACATCCCTTCAGAGAGCCGATCAGCGTGTACGTCTTCATACCATTATCGCCCTCGCGCACTAGGCACCCGCCGGGGTAACCTACACGGGGCAGACGAATCAGAAGACTGTTGCTATTATAGCGCATCGTGATTGATGGATTGCGACCTGCCTTAGCCTGACCTACCTGGAACGTTACGTTGTTGACATCGATAGAGCTCGAGTGAATAGGGCCGTTCATCTTCTTGTTGTTGTGATCTTTATAGGTTAGAAAGGTGTAAATCCGTTTTCGGGGAAACAAAACCAAATTTGCGTTTTAGAGGAAAGGAAACGAGAACATTAAATAATGGTGCTGTGTGCGTCTTGTAGAAACAAGACAAGTAGTGAACAGTGTCCGTCCCAAGCCATGAAAGGATTGCTGTTTTGTGGCAAACATGCTAAGACCAAGACGAAGCGATTATGGGCAGACGCAAACAATGGAAACCAGAAAGCCATTATTGTCCAAAAAGTATGGAGGGGGTATTTTTTGAGACATAGATTGAAGTTGGCTGGAGAAGGTGTTCTGAATCGTAAAGATTGCCACAATACTGAAGAATTGGTGACTATGGATGAAAAGGGAAAACTGCACCCGCTTGATTATTTTTCGTTTCGAGAAGCTGATAAGCTTTGGTGGTTTGATGTTCGGAGTTTATACCATATTCTGAAAAGATCACCAAAACCAGAAAACCCTTATACCCGTCAAGCTCTAAGCATTGAAACGCGAAGACGATTACGTGACGTATGCCGAATACGAAAGAAGTTGACGATAGATAATTATCACGATGCTCCAAAACCTGAACAGTTTGCAGAGTTAGTCAACGAAAAGTGGTTGACCATATGTCAGATCATTGAAGAGAACGGGTTCTTTGATATGAACCACTTGATGTTTTCGTCATTGAACAGATCGCAGATGTATGTCCTGATAAACCTTATTCAGATGGACATGGTTGCTTTTGCGACTGAGCATTCTATACGCTCTAAGAGGTATCATTACTTGCAATGGTTGAGAACATGTTTATCAAATTTCGAAAAGAATAGAACAAACCGACTTCAATGTTCTTGGGCTGTTTCTAAGGTACTTTTATCAATTTTGTACGATTGTCAAGAGAACTACCCCGTGTGTTTCATAATTGTGAGCGCCATTTGTAGATTGTGATTTAAACAGGTAAGGACTACTAGTAGTATAACAACCGCGTTAGAAATGTCGACTTCTAACTCTGCCATTAAGTCAAACACGAAGATGCCTGCCAAGAAGACCGCCGCCCCCGCCGCTTCCCCTGCCCCTGCCCCCGCTGCTGCCCGTGGTCGCAGCCCCGCCGCCAAGAAGGCCGCTGCCCCTGCCAAGAAGTCCGCCGCGAAGGCTGAGGTGACGGTGCCTGTAGTTGACTCCGCTGCTCCCGCTGTAGCCGCCGATGCCGCCGAGACTCGCTCTGCCTCTGTACTCCTCACGGACCTACAGGAGCACCTCAAGACGCTCGGCACGGAGTGGACTGCGCGTGTCCGCTCGCTGGTTGCGGAGGCTGGTGAGGCCCTCAAGGCCCTGAAGCGCGATGTTCGCAACTCCAAGCGCCGCGTGCGCAAGGACCCCGCGGATATGACGCCCGAGGAGAAGGCCCAGTGGGAGGCCCGCCGCGCGAACAACGCGTTCCTGAAGCTCCGCCCGATCACGGATGAGCTGGCTTCGTTCATGGGCCTGCCGGCCAAGTCCCAGCGCTCCCAGACGGATGTCACGAAGTTCATCTCGACGTACGTCAAGGAGCACAAGTGCTTTGACCCCAACTTCAAGCGCCGCATCATCCCCGACGCCAAGCTCGGCAAGCTGCTCCGCGTCAAGGACGGTCAGGAGGTCACGTACCTGAACCTCCAGTCTTTCCTGAAGGTCCACTTCATCAAGACGGATGCGCCCGCCGTAAAGGCTTAAACATCCTTTCCGGATGAAGGTCTCGCTTCCTTAAAGCGGGTGGTGGACACTGGCGTAAACTAAATCAGAGTTGAAAAACTATTTCATGGACCAAACGGTTTCATAAAATAGATTCTTAAGAATAAATGCTTATTGGACTTTTATTCGTTATTTGGGGAGTGTACGTCTTTGGATACGGTATTTACGTGACAGCTAAGAATAGCCCTGGAAGTGATGGTCTCGGCTGGTTTTTAGCTTTCCTCGATATCTTTGGTGGAGTGATGTTCACGGTTGCGGGAATTATGTTGTTTAATGTCCAGACTCAGCCGGTAGTTGCATTTGCCGGTGGAGCTAAGAAGCTGATGGGGTTGTAATTCTTCCTTCCAGTATAAACAAATGTTCGGTGCAATTGGAGGATCAATCCTTCTTCTATTTGGACTCGTGATTGTTGGGTACACAATTTATGCCATGGTGGCAAAGACTCCGTCAACCACGATCGGCTGGGTATTTCAGTCATTTTACCTAGTTGGCGGTCTCATAATTTCATACTATGGATATCGGACTCTATACCCACCCCCGCCTCCGCTTATGACTATCGGTGGACTCCGCCGGCGGTAAATATCCGTCCATTATAAACAAATGGACTGGTTCGGAGTATTCCTTCTAATTATTGGTGGATGGATTGTTGTAAGCACGATTTCGGGTATTGTCGCAAACCATAACCGCAGTGCCACCAGCTGGTTCTGGCAGATCGTTTGGTTAATTGGTGGAGGGTATGCGCTGTATGCGGGATACCAGAAGGTCATGGCTCCCCCGCCTACGATGCTAGGAACGGTTACCGGAGCTGTTCTAGGTGGACGTCGTCGGTAAGTAAAACGGATTTAAGAAATACAGATTAAGAAAGAGTAGTAAAATGCCACGCCATTCAGGAGATTCCTCGAAGCGTAAGAGTGATGGTATTGTTTCGGACTACATTTACGACTTGAAGAAGAAGGAGATGGATGATGAAATCTACGTTGCGCGGGTCATTAAGAACTTGGGCAACGCTCGGATTGAGGTCGTGTATTCGCACGACGAAAAGGTGTTTGTAGGACAAGCGAAGATCCCTGGTCGGTTTACCGGTCGGGCTAGAAAGTCCATGCTGGTATCGCCAGGTACGTTCCTGCTCGTCGCTAAGACGGGTGTGGTAGGTGCTCTGGCATTAGAAATGATGGCGATTGTGTCCCGCGAGGAACTCGTCAAGATACAGGAACTGATTCCTCTACATGCGAATGTGACGTCTGTCGTAACTGACACGTCCGAACTGCAAACCCGTACGACTGCAAAGGATGACGGGTATGTGTTTGAGGGACATGAAGATGAAGTGGATATTGATAATGTCTAAAGCTGTTTATCCGTGAGTATAACCTCATGTGGTAACTTGAAATACAAAATACTACTAAAAAATGGGGTTGTTCGTCCGTCAAGGACTACAGCTCGAATTTTTGAATTGTCGAATACAGCAGAGAAGAGCCGGTTAAACAACTTGTCTTCTTTGACAGACTTTTTGATTTGGATGCGGCATACCTTCCCGTCCCATCCACATAGGTTCCCCTTACAGTCTTTCTTTTTGAACTGGCCACAAGGCGCTCTAATCTTTGAAATGAATTCGCGGGATTCCTTGATATGTACAAACTGGGTAACGCGATTAAACCATTTTTGAAGTACAGATTCTACATCTTTGCGTTTTAGCTGCTGCGATGTAAGTATGCTTCTGAGATCATGGTATTCGTCATGCTGAAGGTCTTTTGATAACTGGAAAATTAAAAACTCGAAGACTTCTGCATCGTACGATATTTCCGAGTACTTTTCTGTCAGTTCCGGATTAGGAGGGCTGTACATAAGCTCAGATTCTCCAATCTCACTAACGGTAGGAATAATATCCTTTGGCAATCCGGAATCTACCTTTTCAGGCTTTACAGGAATACGTAACCCACTCGATGTCATGATTTCTACCCGCATACCCTGAGAATCATACACTCCTTCTTGGAACTCGTATCCTTTTGTAGTAGCCCGAGCTTTAGACAATACATCTTTCATCGTATCGTATGTCGGTAAATGAAGATTTGAAAATCCCCATACTTTTGGATCTTCAGTGTCTGGGAGTACAGTACTCTGGAATGGTAACACAAGCTTATTGGGAATATATAGTGCCTGCCCTCTTCCCAGTGGATCTAAGATCACAGAATAAGGTTCGGTAAATAACTTTTCGCGTACCTTTTGGGCTTCAGTATAATTTGGGATCTCGGTAGAACATGCCTTGTCACGTTCAATAGACACAATACGTCCAGCATACTTTTCGAATGGTGGATCAAAAATATTAGAAGAGTAAACAAATGAATTTTTCATACGTTTAGCATTGGTAAGAATATCAATTTCTTCGTCACGTTGTAGTACGATAATTCCTCGGGAGCGGGGCTTTACCAGAGACGAGTAAAGCAAACAACCTACAGAATGTGTTTTTAAATTTATGCGGAAGATGTCACAATTCAACGCCAGTGAAGAATACTCTAATTCTTGGATAGGTGTGAGTTCTTTCCTAATGAATGCATCGTCAATACCAGAAATTGTACGAGCAACATTTTCTCTTACAGTAGTATCCTTAAACTCTCCTAACTTATCATAAATCTCCTTGAAATGAGTATCAGTTGGAGTTGCCCATAAACGCATAAATGAGCATTTCATGACTGTAGATATTGATTCGCGAGGGGATGGAATGGTTTGAGTCATACCTAATAAAGTAGGTAGCGTTGTAGACGCATGACCTAAGCCTACCCGAAAAAACCCGTCACCGTTTTCAGATATACGCTGGTTGTCTAGTTTCGAGTAAGATTCATTCAAATCTAAAAGATCAACGGTTTTCTTATCCAGTTTCGCAAGACGAAGATCTGGTAAATTTACTTTGGTATCCAAGAAGACATAGTACTTATCCTTGATTTCCGTCTTCTCCATCTTTTTTGTTCCGGTTTTCATGAAACAGCACGGGATATCTTTCCCGTTTGCTGGAGATTTACGCTGAGGACGGGGATACACGTTACCTTCCTTACGTTTAATTAAAGGAAACTCGCGAGGATCAGCAGATGTTGTTATTGCCAATTTACCATGACATACTGGGCACTTCAGAGTTCCGTCTTCAGAAACAAGTTGGTCTTCGCGTAAAGGTATTTCATCCTTAATACACCAGTACTCTGGGCATACCATTGTTCCATCTGGGTCAGACACATCCAATAGCTTTCCAGCTTCTGCTTTCTTTATAGGGTCGTACTTTCCACTTTCAAATTCGGCTAGACGTTTTTTATCGGCGGGTGTCAAAACTACTGGCTGCTGTGTCTTCTCACACTTTTTCGAGAACAATGAATCGGAGGTACTGAATGTTTTAGGATCGAATGCGCGTAGGCGAGTTGCAAAGTAGTTATAGGTTGTCTTACGCTGATTTGCGACATCCAAACTTGTTTTAGCCGCAGGTTCTGATGTATCTACAAGTACTGGCTCATCCTTCTCAGCGTCGAAATCATCCAGCAAATCCGCAAACGCGTCATCAACTAATGCATCTTCATCAACAACGCTCGTTTGAATAATCGCGGCTTCAGCAGCTATGGTTTGCATTCTTGCAGGACATATTTTATCAAGATCATCGGATTCAGGGTTGGATAAGACGTACCGCAAAATATCGGCATACTTTGTAGATAATTTGATTTCCTTTACGGACGAAACCCGAATGAAGTCGGATCCGATAATCATCGTAGGATACCCACGAAAAATACGATCTCCTAGCTTATTGTTCTCTTCACGACGAGACATGATATCATTAATAAGCCTTGAAGCATGGTCCGGAGTAATAGACAGTTCTTGGGCTACATCTTTGGCAACTAAAGGTCCTTCTTGCGCCATCTGAATTAGTTTGGCATCAATTGATGTCACACCGAAATTCTCGTGATCTGTGCGCATCATTGTGAACGAAGACTTGGCTTTATCGGCAATCGAATAGAACGGAGAAATACAATTGAATCTTAAAATACTTAGGTCATCAACAGCTTTAGGGTACGTCAACATAATCTTCATTTCTTGTAGCTCCCAGCGATCTGGGTGAATATCCTTTTCGTCTAAGAACGGTATTAATGAGTCAAACGTCTTGAGCCATTTCTCACACGATTTCTTCAACTCTTCCGGTGTCTCGGTGTTTTTTTCGGGGCGATTCGTGGATACAATCATATCAACTGACGTAACTAAAATACGATCAAAATGCTGTTTTGACTTGCCTCGGTACAGAATGAGAGTAGGGCGGTTACGGGCCGGTTTTGTGATTGACCACCACGTCTTCCAGTCGGTCATATTCAGGTAAGGTTCCTCTGTCTTCGGGTTCTCAGTGAAAAACTTATGGCGATTGATTTCGTCTTTGGACGTGAATAATCCAATATACGGTACCGTAGATGACACTGTCAAACCGTAAAAGATTTGTTCGAATCGAGTTCTTACTGCACTTCCAAAGTCCGTGTCCACCCAAGGAATGTAGAATCTCGTGTGTAAAACATGAGTCCCTGAATGCTGATGATCTGTTGGGATCTTTAAGTCTAATAAATCTGTTAATAATTTTGCATTCTTTTCTAGTAACCGTACTGCTTCATCCGAAAGAACGTTGGGAGTATCTGGTCTTAAATATGGGTAGTAATACATTGCGGTTTCATCTTCTCGGTAAATCTTGTAAGCAAAATGGTCTATTTTATCAACTTCGTAATATGACGATACTAATACAGTATTATCAGGTCTTGGAAGATTTTGAGCAGGAATACGTGACATAAACGAGTTATCTTTTTCAAGGGGGAGAATGAACGATTTTACATCCGAAACCCCAAAAATGCGATATTCAGTCGATTCTGCCGAAAAAATAGGCTTAAGTTCGTTAGGGTAAGACATCCATTCACCGCGATCGTAATCTACATAGGAAACATTGGTATTGGGAAACCGATATTTGGTTTGAAACTCGTCAAATACCGCCTTTTCAATCTTGCGACCGTTATATGACAAACGGTCAAACAAAGCTTCCCAGTTACGAGGATCTGCCGTATAATAATCTTTCGGTAACTTCATGGCAACTAATACGAACATGCGGTCATGGTGACTATTTGCCGATTTAGCTACTTGTTCTCTGACAGTTTCAATACTATCATCTTCAAAAAAGGAAACAGTATGCTTCTCTTTTGAAAGAACGTCTACGAGTTCCTTCCTCAACATTATTCATTAGAGCGCATTTTTGTACAGGTTTATATCGGCGTTGACGATATTGTCATTCCGCAGTACTGAACTGGACTCCGATCGTAATTTACTTCTTGGTAAACTCCTACTCCCACGGCATCCTGAAGAATACGTTTGAAGTTCGTCCAGAATTCAGGAGTATGACCTATAGTCGTCGTCATCAAATGCGACATCTCATGAAGAACCACAAACATCACGGTATTCGTGTCTACAAGTTTGTACGGCGGGGCTTTATCACGCAGACACACGACGATCTTATCTCCCTTATTTTCCGAATACGATGTCGAATCTGCGTTAATATCGTTTTCGCATAAGTTATCAGGATTGTACCTTTCCAAAAGAACTTTTACGCGGGGATCGGCAGCTGTAGCGGGGTCATCGCGATACTTCTGCATGAGCTTATCTAGATTCTGGCGCACTTCTGCTAATTTCTCACACGCATCTTGCTTATCGGGCAAATCCTGAACCTTATACACCTTTCCATCCGTTTGACTCTTGACTTCTTTAACATTGGCTACTCCTCGCGTAGAGGCATACGCTAACGCTATTCCCGCACCAAGAAGGGCTGCAGGCCACATTATTACTTAGCCATAAATGAAAAAGTGGCGTGAACGTTTTCGTTCAACACCTTAATCCTAAGTTAATATTCATCATCAGAATCGCTGGTGACGTCTCCATCGTAGGCATCGTCCAGCATTTTCGTAACTTCTGTTATTTTTATACGATTCTCCCACCATGTCCGCTCCGAGTAATGGGGATTGATATCATCATCAATCTCATCGCGCAGAGGGCGTATCTTAGTGTGCCAGAACAGAAATGCTCCGACACGGATCGCTTCCATAAGCTTCTGGTGATCGCTCATGGTAGTGTTTGTGAGATATATGGTCTTAGTAAAAATGATTTCGTTTTCAATTTACGCATCGAGTCCACGCTTGAACGGGTTGGGGGCAATCGTCGTGTTGAGGAACGGGCCAACCTTCGCCTGGGGGTTGGGGTTCTCCGAGCGGATGTCCCAAGAGGCATTCCGGTTCGTCTGCGATACACCGGCAATCGCCGTATTGGTATGGTAACCGGCATCGAGGAAGTTCTGGCCCTTTAGGTCACCGACCGCCGCGGGGTTTACAGCCGCCCACGAGGCACCGATCTCGCCCTTGGGGAGGAGCTCACCGGCGCTCAGGGTGTTCTCGGAGTACGTGGACTGGGAGGCGGGGTGGCGGCCCTGAACCTCTTCTGTGGGCTGGGCGTTTCCTCCCGCTGACGCCGTAGGCTGGCCATGGGGGCCTGAGTCGGAGAGGGGTCCCTGTACTCCCAGCGCGCCAGCCAGCTTGTCCATTTCTAGACCCTCACCAACATGCGCTTTTCCAGAAGAATAGGAGCTAATGAGCCACGCGACTACGACAACACCACCAAGGGCGAGGAGTAACTTGGTCGTCTGGCCCTTCATTTCTTTGATATGAAGTTGATAAAAAAAAAGGGGTTGTTCTCACCGAGTGTAATGGATTAAGTTAATTGAACGAAAGCATACCAATCTATTTTAAGGGGGGTGCTGTGTATAGTAGAAATGGGGCTAACTGCAGTTAGCCTAGACTCTGCGATACTATCGTTCCAACATATTCAAGATCGACGGCGTATGTTGACTCTAGGACGTCAGCAGATTTATATGCTACCACATATATTCACCCTCATTTTGAATCATTACGGGCTACCTTCTCAGAATACGTACAATTTGTACGATTATTGTGAAAAGTTCTTTATTGATATGGGGTTTGGTTCAGTAGACAGTATGGATAACTCTGCCTATGAAAAGGCATCTATTCTTCATAATCTGAATTTCTCAGTACCATCAGAGCTTAAAGGAAAATATAATTACATTTTCGATGGTGGAACTAGCGAACACATATTTAACGTTCCCCAAGTTTATGAAAATATCATTGATCTACTTGCGGTTGGGGGCGTAGTATGTACTGTAATTCCCAACAATAACTTTTCAGGTCACGGTATGTACCAATTTAGCCCTGAATTTTTTCTTTCAATTTTCACTCCAAAGTATGGAATGGAACTTCTGAATTTATACCTGGGTAAAGATGGGGTTGCTAGAGAGTTCTGGATAGATGTTAACGATTTTAAGAAGGGCCAAGGTAATCGTAATACTTCAAAATTTAATGATACCGACGAAGTATACATTATATCCGTTGCTCGGAAGATAACAGATGTTAGGTCTTCTCTGATTAAGGATCCTCCGAATCAGTACAGTTATGAAGAGAGCGACTGGAAGAAAGCTACATAAATTCTAAAAACTTAAACCAGTTATCAATTGTAGATAGTTGGGGATACAAAACAAATAACTCCGGCTTCAAATCTACACAACTTTTAATTATGTACTGGTCCATGATAGCCGGAACATTATGTGAATCATACCGAATCAATACAGAGTCATATAGTTCACTGTATTCCTTCCAAGCCTGAATATTCCCAACTATAATTGCTCCGGCAATACACATGTACGGATACATATAAAAGTCACTTTTGATATTATTACCTATCTGTTGGAGATGAAGTTTGTTATTGTTTGTCGGATAAACTGTTCGAGTCCCAAACAATTTCGCCCGTTCCCCTGAAGCAATATCTCGTACACATCCCGCATCACACCACATGTATACGTCGGCTTTAATAAACTCCATGGCTCGTAACACGAATTCTTTCTTTTCGTACCAGATTGCTCCCAGTTGGTAACTATGGTACGTTTCAGGATCACGTTCTTTCTGACGAACCCAGAAATCTATCCCAAACTTTTCAAATGCCCGAAGTTCTTCAAAAGGAATGCATACAAACATGACATGATCTGTATTTGTAGAGTCTCGAATATCCTGAATGACGTCAGGCGTTGTGAAAAAAATAACAGAGACACTTTTTACAGACTCGAAAAATCGGATGATGTTTGGCATGTATATTTCGTGAGATCGTTTACTCGGTATTTTGTAGTAAGCTGAGACTATACAGGTAGTCATTTTTTAAACTAATCTTAAAGCGGTTAAATAGATTACCAAAAAGATTCATGATAAATAAGATGGGTTCTGACCCCTTGCAGTATTTCAGCACCCCCGAATTCCAAGCTTACTTTGAAAAAAATATACTGGTTCCTATTCTTTCGAAGGTATTCCAGTATTTGTATCCGTACATCGTAGCATTGACATTATTGTGGGTAATCATGTTTCTTTCAATCATCATCATCCTTATTTTGCTTTTTAGGGCTAAGAGTTGATTCGGGTTCAGGATACAAGATCTCCATAAGTTCATGACGTCTTAAGTTCCATACCTTAGGAATACCCTTGGTCTTCGCTTCTGCCTGAAGTTCCTTTAGAGTTTTCTTCTCCAAAATCATTTTCTGGGGAAGCTTATCCATGAGCAGAACCTGAATAAGCTGTGCTCGTGACATAATATAGTAATGCTTGATCTTTGGGTTACGTTCCTTAGCAATTGCCTTGAGCTCTGGGAGCTCCATAGAATGGTAATCCATCTTCTTTGAGTTTCAGATTCTGGGCCACGCCAAATCCGTTTTGTGTTTTTGACCCTTAAGAGTAATGGATACTGCGATTGTAGTGGTATCTACACTCGTGGCTGTAGGTGCCAGTCTGTACATGTTCGCACTGAACAATATCAAAGATCTGAAGGATAATTGGGCAGAGTATCGGTGTAACCCTGCATATATGCCTTTAGCTGGGTTGGTGGGTCAAGATCCTTTCAAGAACTTCAATGATTGTACGATGAAGAGCTTTCAGGATTACACTGGGTTTGTAGTTGATCCCATTATGAGTCAATTTTCTACGATGACTTCAATTGTTACCGAAATTAGCGATTCAATGGACAGTATGCGAAAAATGATGGCAGATACGCGTAACGGGTTCTTGGGCATTGTTGGTACTGTATTTGGGAAGATTCAGAACTTGATGTCTCAGTTCCAGTACATCATTATTCGGATGCGAACCCTAATGGCTCGATTAGTAGGTATTATGATGTCGTTCGTTTACATTTTCACGACTGGCTCAGATACTGGCGCATCAGTATTAAATGGACCGATTGGCAAGACCATGAACTTCCTATGTTTCGATGAGAATACGCTGATTAAGAATGGTTCGGGTAACCTTGTCTATATGCGTAACCTCAAGCTAGGAGATTTATTACCAAATAACAACAAGGTAACGTCTATCTACACCATTGATGGTACAAATGTCCCAATGTACATGCTAGGAGCCGCAAAAGTATCGGGAGGACACAAGGTATGGTACAAGGATGCTTTTATCCCAGTAGCCGAACATCCGAATGCAGTACGTAGTGCTGACAGTAAGACGTTGGTGTGTATCAATACTCACTTACGCCAATTCATTGTTGGAAGCCATATTTTCATGGACTTTACAGAAATAGGTCCAGTTTCAGGTGTCGTTGCTACGACACCAGTTTATGGATCCTTGCCGATTTCTCAAATACGTGTAGGTGATGTACTGGACGGTGATGTTGTTTGTGGCACCGTTATGCATGCTCTAGAAGGGAAGCCAGTACTGTATAACTTGATTACCTATTCATCACTGATTACGCGTAAGGTAGAAAAATACTGAATAAAAATAGGACTATAACATCAGTAGAGTAAGATGCTTGTTGTTATAGTTGCAACTCTAGCATCCATTCTTGGAATTCTAGTTGCTCATGGAATGGGAAATTGGGATAAGGTCAAGCAGAATTGGGACGAGTACCGATGTAATCCCATATACATTCCAGTAGCTGGCTTTATTCGTCCAGACGTAAGTGCGTCTGACAATTTTATTCATTGTACAAATACTTTAGCGGCCAGTATTTGGGGGATTGTTCAAGCTCAACTGAATAGTTATTTCGGAGTTTTAGGTGAGTCGTTGGGACAACTTACTGGTCCTCTTGATTTGTTCAGATACGTGATATCACGAATCCGTAAGTTTATGTTTTCGTTCATGGCCCAGACGATGTCGAAAGCCGCTGGATCTACAAGCGTATTCCTTCATTATTTGACCAAGATCCAAGATGTACTTAAACGGTTTGTCGCTCAAGGATACATTGGGGCATTCCTAGTTCAAGTTATTGTGGATTTTGTATGGTCATTCGTCACGCTCTTCATTTCTATCGTGAAAACGTTCGTGTTCATTTTGTTGGCTATTTCATTTATTTTGGCACTCTTCAATCCCGCTTTATTAGTTTTGGCAATTGTATTGGCATCCCTAATTGCCGCGTCCGGTTTTTAATCGCTCCTCATAGTAATAAATGAACAAAACCGCACTCGTTCTAGCCTTTTTCGTCGCGGCGGTTCTGGCTGGACTGTTCGTTCGGTTCGGACCTCACGTAGCTCCAACGTCCAAGGAGAGCTTCATGCAGCAGCCGGTTGGAAAGCCCTTGAACTCTGGCGGCATGGGACCTTATGATCAGGTAGATATTGGTGGTGGAGTATCCGGGTGGGCGGCCAATGAGGCTGCGCCGGTAAACGCCGCGGGAGCTCTTCCGTCTCAGGCCGATGACTCAAATAAGCTCATGTTAATGGTAGGTAACAAGGTAGACACTGAATGCTGCCCTTCCACGTTCAACACGGACACTGGCTGCGTATGTCTTACACCCGACAACAAGACTCTAATGGCATCGCGTGGCGGAAATCGGGCTTAAACATTTGTTCAGCATAAAATCTAAATGGACACAAGCAAGATATTTCAGAGTTTTATAGATGATGTTCGAAAGGCGTGTTCGGATTTATCACCTGTCCTTAAGTTCGAGGACGATCTAAAGACTATTGAGACGTTCTACCCAGACGCTCTCAAGATTCTCCAGCGCGACGACAGTTTCTTTTCAGAGAAGCCTCGTGTATTATTTAATATTGATTTGAGTGCCGTTTGGGCTCGTGATGGTATTCCGAAAGAAGATCTGTGGAAGAGTTTCCAGCTGTGTGTTCTTGGGGCATTCTTACACGGCGATATCAAGGACAAGATTGGATCTATGATTGAAATTTTCAAGTCCTATTGGACCAAGACAGGAACGGACAGTGATGAAATTAATAAGATCTTGAACGATAAGGCGAGTGAAGATCATTTCAAGGAGATCTTGGAGTTCATTATGAATACTCGGATCGCCAAAATTTTTACTGAAATCGTTGAGAAAATTAATATCAAGGAGCTCAATATTAACGTCGAGAACCCTGAGGAGCTTATGGAAATGATTAAGAACCCCGAACACCCAGTCATTAAAAAGATCGTAACCAAGATCCAGAACATGCTGAAGGACAAGATGAAGCGTGGAGAACTTACGCAGCAGCAAATTACGTCTGAAGTTGAAGCTATCAAGGCGAAGGTCACATCAATTTTTGGGAATATCTTCAATGATGCTCTCGGTCTGAATCGCGGCGAAACCCCAGCGGCCGTTCTCGTAGGAAACTCACCAGAGGCTCGACGCCAGAGAATGTTAGCACGACTACAGAAGAAACAGCGCGATAAAAACTCAAGCTAGAAATAAGATGACCGAACAAATTTGGTTCCGAGACCCAGCTATTCTATTTGCGCCGGACAAGTGGAGCCAGTTTGTTCCTACCAAGAATATGACCACTGTAGAGGCTTTGAATGCTGTAGTTCGCTTTTCAGTCTACTTCTCGGTCATTCTGTTTCTGTTTACACAGGTGAGCGGATACCTCGTGGCAATTCCAGCGGTTATGGCGGCCACAGTTGTACTGTTTACTCTATTTCCTAAAGGACGTGTTCTTGAAACATTCAAGGCTGCTGTGAGTGGAAAAGAATACACCATGCCCACTCCCGAAAATCCTTTTATGAATCCTCTTCTAACCGATATTCTAGATAACCCTGATCGTAAAGATGCTGCGCCAGTGACGCGCCGCGATATCCAGTCTGGTATTATGAAGGCGTTCCAGCACACTTCAGATATCTATATGGACACGTCTGATCTGTTTGATCAGGCTACGGCCATCATGCCTTTCTATACCCTTCAGTCTGCCACAATCCCGAACGATCAGGACGGATTCTTGAAATGGTTAGCGAAGGGTATTGATCAGCCAGATTACTCTTCTGCTCCTCCTTCTCGCTACGGCAAGATCATAGCAGAAGGATACATGCCTGCGCGGGGTTCAAAGCTTGCTCTTTCGAACACGACGGGTAAGCCGTCCGGTACGGCGCCGAGTGCGCCGGCGCCCGCCCGTTCCAAATAACTTCTTCTTTAATTCGGCTTTGGATGATGATCCATCCACCACCTTCTTTGACTTTCCATGAACTTCGAAGTGAGGGAATCCCGTAATACCCATTTCCGAAGGAACTTTGGCACTTTCAATCTTACAAAATTCCGTGTGAGGGACTTCCTTTTCTAGGTCATCCCACGGCTTTTTCATTTTGTCGCAGTGAGGGCATCCGTCCATATAAAAGAAGATCGCTATAGGCTTTCCCGATTTCATCTCCTTTTTCAAGGTATCACCGTCTAATTCCTTCATTTAATTCTTAGGACACAACAAAATGGACAAGCATTGGTCTGGATACTTGAACGCAGTTGGTGGAACGCCCGTCCCTCAAACCTCTATGCCTGCCCCTTACCTTACTTCCGATTCTTCAACTGGCACATCAGGGTTCTTAGACTTGCAGGTAAAGAAACCAGACATTCAGGCACGGTATGATGCCATGTCTGGATCATGGGGAGGTGTTAAGGCAAGCGATTCAGCGATTTCTAGTGGTGTATTCAAGGCCGAATCAATGCCTATTGACAAAACGCTTCCGTCATACTACGGTAACAATTCAAAGCCCTAATGTTCCATCATATCCACTGATGTCATATCATTGAGAATTTGGCATGGATTTCGTGCAATGTAAGCAGCTCTTAATGCTTTATGAAGATGTTGTGGAGTACCGCTTACAAAATCTTTATTCGTCATAATTTCGTTTGTATACACTTTGTTTAATGTATTGCAAAATTCAGGTATACTAATTAAGTCCTTAAAGAATGACAGAAGCAGAGTATACTTATCACCCTGCTTTGAAGGAATAGGGATCTGCGCTGTATCCCGTTTTATTGCCTCAATTTGAAGATACAACGACCAAGATTGGCAGAATACATCTTTGTCCGTCTTCTGGCAAACATTCTTAACGCTTACCGGATGAACAGTATATCCTTTTGACTCAAAGAATGGCTTTATTACCTCAAGTGTTATGTATGGGGTATATATTCCTTCTTCGCCGTTTGGTTTCATAGCAGGATCAATCGTAACAACGGTTTTTCTAATATTGCTTACAATAAACGTTTGAAAGTGTGTTTCGTGATATTTGGCTTTAGGATCAATTAGATTAGTTGCAGTGAACAGTGTAATTCCAGGTGTATTTGCAACGATCTCTAAATACCTCGTTAGATCAGAAAGTTTATAGTAGCTATCAAACGTTTTACCATATGTAATGCCTGGAATATGACCAATATAATATTGTAAAATCGTATTTCTTAATTCAGGATCACCCATTGCTTGGCGAAGTGAATATGATACCCAGCCAATAGATGTGGCTCTGTCCACTTCTGCCATTTATATAATCTTTTTTGGATTTTTAATACCGAATATGTTTTTGCCAGTATTTATCATGTACAATTAACAAATGAGCGGTGAAATTGTGAATTTGATGTTGACGCTTCGTAACCAAGTAAAAATTTATCATTGGGAAACTATGCAGTTTTCCCGTCATAAGTCAACGGACAAATTGGTTGATAGTCTAGACGAATCTATCGATAAGTTTATGGAAGTGTATTTTGGTAAGTACGGTCGTCTGAACTTAACCCAGCGCAACGGTACGATCCGTCTACGCAATTACAGCGACGAAGAAGGACCTGAACTTTTGAAACAGGCTGTGGAATGGTTAACTACACGGTTACCGAAACTACTCAGCAGTAAGGATACTGACTTGCTGAATATTCGTGATGAGATTGTAGCTGATTTAAATCAGACTCTGTACTTGTTTAGCTTTACTTCTTAAGAGCAATCTTCTTCTTGTACGAATCATACTGTCCCATTTTTGCTTCAACTTTGTGTGTATCATACCCTTTCCAAGCAGACGAATCTTTAGGCTTCACATCATACGTTTGCAGTCCCTGTTGATCACGAGAAGGAATCGGGTCTCCTCCACGACGGCGACGACGAGTTTTGCGGCTACGACGGCGCTTTCCACCCTTGACCGACTTCTCAAACTCTAAATTATCCGCATTCAGTGGGGAACCTACAAACCTACCGAACGCAGAATTATCCGGTGGCCAAGTGGCCGTATTAGCACCTAGACCACCTCCGCGGCGCTTACGAGTCTGTTTCCGTACCATTTCTTATATTCTAACAAAGACAATGTGGTTGTGGGTCCTGTTAGGTCTTGCGATTCTAGTGATTTTGTTTTACCGCCCTCGCGAAAATATGTCTAACGATCAGCTGATTGATACTTTGAAAACGTTCGGAGAAAAGGGGACTCATTCATCATCGAAAACTTCCGGTCCATCCAATCAGGCTATTTATGGTCCTAGCGCAAGTCCTCCTCCAGTTCCTACAAATACTGGAGGTTCAGGAGGTGGAAAAACGGTAGCTGGTCCCTACCCCCAGATTTTCGGTCCCGACATAACTAACGGACCCGGAACTGTTTCTGGAACTGCTTCTGGAACAGTATCTTCGGGAGCTCCGGTGGGACCGGGTCAGGTAGCTTCCGATCAAGGCTTAGCCGGAGGATGTCAAGGTCCAGCTGACCAGACTCACGAATTCAATCCTGATCTGGCAAAAGCCTTTCCTGTCGACGGTCCACCACAACCCTTTTTAACCGATTTCTCTAAGATACAACATTAAGTAAAGAGATGTTCGGTCTTCCAAACTTCTCCGGCAGTTGTTGGGTGAACGCATGTTTACAATCAGTACTTCGCATACCGGATGTTAAACAAAGGTATACGGATGGGACCCACGACCCAACAAATCCCGTAGATATGGCGCTCTACAAAATTTGGTCAACAAAGGGTGATGGGTTGAAGGATTTCTTTGAAGCTGTGAGGACGGAAGTTATGCCCGCAGGTCAAGGTATTGGGGACAGTCATGAACTGTTTGTATACCTGTGTGATAAGCTTCCCTTTCTTGATAAACTTTGTAGATTCAAAGTCGCTGATTCTATTCAGTGTAAAAATTGCAAAAAGAAGGAACTGAAAGAGGATATGGTAACTGAGTTTTCTTTAACTTCAAGTGGACCTTGCGTTCCTATTTCTAAGTGTATTACAGATACTGTCTTACCACACGATATTCCAGATTGGACATGCGAATCTTGTAAAGAAAAAGGATGTACTAAACAGCAACTTATTGGGTCGTTCCCACAAGTCATGGCATTTCATATGGTAAGCACGCAGGCATCTGTTAACTACTCGAGTATTTTGATGCTCAACAAAATCCAATACGCTTTACTTTCAGTATGTTGCTATAATGGCTCTCATTGGTGGTCGTATGGTCGAGACAAGGTTGGACAATCGTGGTATACGTTGGATGATATGCGGGTTGAAGAACATGGGCCAAAAGAGTTCCCTTTATCAAGTAAAATGCGTCTGCTGATTTATTATCGCCTGAACAATTAATGAGCGATTCGACATTTGATCCCGTAGCGGAGTTCCAGAGTTTATGGACAGGTACGACTGGAAGTACCGGTCCAGCCGTAACTCCTGATACAAAGTCTTCAACGCAGTCTGATGCCGAGACTATCCTGAATAGCGGAGGTTTGTTAATCATTATTTGCGTTGTTCTGGTACTTCTGACCGTTGTAACATTCGTGTCTACGGGTAGTTTCTTAGCGACACTAGTTGTGATTGCGATTCTCATAGGTGTCCTTCTTCTCTTAGGAAAACTTGGAATCCTGAAAATCTATTTCTCTAACGGCATGTTACATGTAGAGTATCATCAGATGGATGATACGACAACTACAAGTACGGCCGGGATTACGGGACCGGCGTCTTTAGCATCTACGGCTTCTCCCGCACCATCGACATCTGGTCAGACTGTTTCGGCACCTAAACCGGTAGGGCAAAGCGAAGTGTTCCATGTAGGTGGTAATGAGTACACGTATCAGGACGCTCCAGCTGTGTGTGCTGCTTACGATTCTGAGCTTGCTACATATGATCAAATAAATTCGGCATTATCTCTAGGCGCCGAGTGGTGTGCTTATGGATGGTCGCAAGGCGGGATGGCGCTGTACCCTACCCAGCAGTCTACATGGACTCAGCTACAGAGTGACCCAAATGCTCGCACATCTTGTGGACGTCCGGGAGTAAACGGCGGATACTTCGATCCTGCTACCAAGTTTGGAGTCAACTGTTATGGTCCTAAGCCCACTGATAATACAAACTCCAAGTATCCGCTACCATTGCCTGGTTCAGATCCGTCAGCATTTAATCAGATGGTGAACAAGTTCAAGAATCAGTTGAATACAATGCAAGTGAATGCCTTTAACCGATCCGCTTGGTCCGGATGGAATCTTTCTGCTCACAAGTAAACAAATTATTTATAAAACGAATTATTTTCGTTAATCAAGTTAGGTGTTAATTACAATGGGTTATATTTATAGAATCTATTGTAAGCTTCACGAAGAAAAATGTTATATAGGACAAACAACTAATTACAAAAGAAGATGGAGAGATCATGTAAATAACATTAAAGATCATAATACTCCACTGTATAACGCAATGAATAAGTATGGTATTAATAACTTTGTATTTGAATTATTAATTGAGTGTAATAATGATCATATGAATATGTATGAGAAGAAGTATATTCAGTTATATAATACGTATCCTCCACCTAATGGATATAATTTGACTTCGGGAGGAGACAGTGATTATAAGCTATCTGAAGAATCACGAGAGAAAATTTCTATTAAAGCTAAAAATCTTTTGGAAGACCCAGAATTTAAGAAGAGACGTGATACTCAGCTTACTGATGCTCATAGAACCGATGAATCAAGGAAAAAAGCAAGTATTTCTCAATTATCATTTCTTGAAACAGAAGACGGTAAAAAAGAAATAGAACGAAGAAGAGAGTCATATTGGAAATGGAGAGAAACTCCAGAAGGTAAAGCTCAATATGAAGAAAATATGATAAAATTACAGCAACGTAATTTAGAACGCCAACAGAATACTCCTATACGTCATTGCGATATATGTGGTTATTCTCCTAAACAAAATTCTAAATCCCATTTCTTACGTCATTATTCTAGAAAACCGCATCTTAAAGCTGTTGAAAATATATCAGCTAAACGCATGGCTGAAAACAATTGTTAGAGTTCTACAAATGAGCAATTACGCTTTAGATAATCCTATTAACCGCAAGGTCTACGTTCCTGGAGAGTCGGATTTACCTTTTTCTCCTGTGACATTTCCGAAACCATCTACGGAAACTGACCAGACCCATCGTCGGATGGACTGGTTACATCATAAACCTCAGGAACATGCGATCTTCCCCAAAAAATCAGAGGCTGTAAAAATAGAAAAGAAAAAGCGGTCAGATTAACAAAGATGATTGAAGTTGCCCTTCTCTTGGGACTGGGGGCAGTAGGATATCTACTCGCCGTCGACCAACCCAAAAAGCAGGGACAGATGTCTTCCGGAGGACCAATTGAAAACTTCACGCCTCGGCCGACCGAAAATATCGACGACGGAATGGAAGCTGATATGACGAACAAGGGTCATAATAACGAGGTACCGTACTTTGGTGCGAATAAGACTCAGAGCATGTACTCCGGAGCCACGAACGGCATTCTGGATTCTCACACTGGTGCTGGAAAGGAGTATTTCCAGAAGTCTGAGGTCAAGTCATTTTTTGACGCCAAGCCCGCAACAGGCAACCCGTTCGGAAACCAGAATGAGTCAGATTTCATGCAGTCGCGCATGGTCACGGGTCAGCACATGAATAATACGTTCCCTATTGATCAGGTACATGTCGGACCGGGTGCTAACGATGGGTACACGAATATCCCCAAAGGAGGATTCCAGCAGGATCAGTACCGCGAGTACGCGCTACCTCGTACCACTGATGAAGTTCGTGTTGTGACCAAACCCAAGCTGTCATACGAGCCTCCAGTCATCCCCGGATCAAGTGCGGTGACCCAGCCTGGAATTCAAGCCGACGTGAACAAGAACCGCCCTGATCGTTTTGCTGTATACGGAATGGATCGTGTGAATACGGCGGTAGGTGCGCAGACAGCTACGCGATACTACCCTGAGCAGATCATGAAGACTCAGGCGCGCGAGTCTACGTCCAAGGAATACTTCAGTGCGGGTGGAAATATGGCCGGTGTTGTGGCGTCGTACGTCCGCGCATTCACGGAGCCGTATCAGGAGTTCATGAAGCTGACGACTGAGGGACGCCCTGGACCTGCTGGCGCCGCATCTGGAACTGGTCAGTCCATTGGTGCTGATATGTACTCGGCTCAGACCAATAAAGACGAAACAGTTCTGTCGGATGCTGCGCGCTTCAACTCTGGAATGGTCAGCACGAACGCTACAGCTCAGCATCTGGGTTCGTACACGTTCAACGCCCCGCTCAAGCAGGATGTGTACACTGAGCGCAACGGTTCCGAGATTCTTACGGCGTTCAACCAGAACCCGTATTCACAGAAACTCAATTCATTCTAATAATGGATCTCATACGCGAACATTTAATATACAAAAATGTGCCTCTCGATATTCAGATCGACGCACTGAAAACCCAGGAACAGTACGAAGTCATACGTCTTCTTCTAGCGTGTCGCAAAGAAGACGTGTGTGTTTTAGTTTCTGATACATCGAACAAATATATTTTAGACCTTCTGAAAGAGTTAAAGATCAATACCCGTGAAACCGACGCGGCTGGCGCACCGTGAACCTGCGGCGCTGTCCACCAGTTGAACTTGTTGGCGTCTGCTGTTGGTTTTGAGGATTTAATAGATTGCTGACTAACTTTATTTTAGAGTCAATGTCTGCCAGTCTTCTTTTTTGATTTTCATTAAGCCCTTTTCCCGGCTCTGGTCTTATCAAACGTTTCCGGCCTTGCAAATCATCAATTTCTATGTTTAGTTGTTCAGGAGTCTTCTGTTTCATCCTGTTTAAATAGTCAGCATTGTTACCCTGCTGTCCCTGCTGCTGTTGCTTCTGGACGTCAAACGTCTTAGTGTTCATGAGTTCCCTCTTCTGTTTCTGTAGTTCTTCAAGTTCCTTGTCGTACTGCTCAATAGCCGAAGCTTTGCGCGTGGCCATACACGTCTTAACCTTCGACATTTCTGTCTCATATACATCCACCGCTCCTCCGACCTTGGTATCTACATTGTTCATATTTGATAACGCGAACTGGAACGATACGCGTTCGTCTAAAATAGGCTGGACCTGTGTATCTCCGTTTGTTGTTAAATCTTGAGCGAGCTGTAAGATGACATTTCGCCCAGATGTACGCGGTTTCAGACGCAAGATCTGATCGTTCGCCAACTTTTCTCCCAATGCTCTTACCTTTGCTGCTGACTCTGATAAAGTTAGTATTGGTCGATACGGTGTCACTGTAAGTTTTGGTTTCGGAACGCTTTCGCGGAAATTTGTACCGCGCTTTAACCTTGATGGCGTCGTAGGCGTTGGAGATAGTTCGGGATCCGGTAATTGTACTGGAGCGGCATCTGGTGCTGGTGCTGATGGTTCAGGAGCTGGTGGTTCAGGAGCTGGTGGTTCAGGAGCTGGTGGTTCAGGAACTAGAGCGGTGCGTGTTGAGACTCCTATGCGTCGTGTTGTTCGTGGACTAGAAACAGCTTGGTTCCTCTGCCCCAACCTCTGCCGCAGCCTTGTCGCTTTCAACCGTGCCTGCTCCGCTGCCCGCTGTTCTTCTGCTGCCGCCGCATCCATTGCCCTTTGCTCAGCCGCCAGCCGATCCTGCTCTGCCGCTGCCGCCATTGCCCTTCCCTCCGCCATTCCTACATTTTGAGATGTTACATTTCTTAACCTCTCGTTCGCAGCATCTAGTCTAGCTTGAGCATTTACCGCCTCCGCGTCCTCAACAGGTCCACCTCCCACTACGTTTCTTACCCTTCCAAGTGTGTGTTTAGCAATATACTCCTTGACTTCATCCAAAATCTTGTCGCCAGTATACTTTCCACATAAGTCTACCAATTTCTGAAGATTTGGAAGTTTAGGGCTAGATTGTAGTTTGGTTAAAGCCGCGGTAAGTGAATCAATGCGTCCAGCATAATCTCCATCCAAACTAATCTCAAATGCAGCCTTCGCTGGGTCATCAACCATCGCAGGATCTAACGCGATTCGTGCCGCCAAAAATGCGCGCTGACGTGTTGTAATGAGTTCGTCAATACCTACCATAATACGTTCAGCATCTTCCAAAATATTACACTTGTCTTTCACAGCCTTTTCCACTTTATTTTTCATTTGTTCAATCGTCTCCTGCGAAATCAGTAAACATGCAACCTCCGAGCTCTTAATTGCTTCCTTCTTTCGCGCCTTCACAGTTTCCATCTTAGAACTTAAATACCTTTGAAGCTCGTCAATCGATTGACGTAGTAAAGTTTCCGAATCAATGACTGACTGTTGTGTATTCTCTCTTCCTTTTCTAACCGATGCCTCGTACTTTTCCTTTAGAGTACGATACTTATGCTGTGCAACGGCTTCAGATTTGAACGCTCGGAAATAATCAGCCGTGTACAACAGAAGTTCTGTGAGAGCTGATCCGTACTTTCCGTCAATATCAGTTTTGAGCTTTTGAATGCGTGTAAGTAATTTTTCAGTAGCTGTGTCTCCAGAGTATGCGTGTGACATAATATCTGATGAAATTTCCTGCAGTTTTTGAATGTCCTTATCTATGGTCTCTAAAGCCGACTTGTAAGGATTATTGGCAGTTGGAATTTGGTCATATCTTGTCGTCGCTTCTGAAACGTCACGCAATGCGTCATCCAGTCCTATAAAGTTAGATTCAGATGTACGATCAGGCCGCCTAATGAAATTATTGAGGGAGATGCGGCGTTCAAGTACTAGACGAAATGCGTCTCTAGTTTCTTCGTTGGGAGGAGTAATCGAGTTCAGATTCTTGAAGTGCTGTGACAAGGTTCGCCATACACTCTTGAAATTTTCGCTTCCCTGAATAGGTTTTAAGTCATCAAACGATGGTTCGAGTATTTCCATTCTCTCGTTCCATCCATTCACAATCTGTTGCGCTTTGAAACTGTACGTGTCAGCTCGCTCTGGATCCTGTTGGCATGTGGTTTGCTTGGCGGCTTTGAGACGTAACTCTTCTGTATCCCGTTTGAGTTTCAGCGCAGATTCCAATTTCTCTTTTGTGTTCTTGTACACTTCCGTAGCCTTTGTCATATCAAGAGTCTGACCAGTTAGGATATCGACTTTCTCCTGTGCTTTCTTTACGGCCTCTTCGGCAACTTCCTGTTCCTGAATTGATTTGGATGTCGGGGCTTCCTGACGCGATTTCAGATCGTTCAGTTTACGCTGAGCTTCCAACAATTCCGACTGAGCTTGGGCTAATGGCGTTCCAGCTTCTTCAGTCGCAAAAAACAGTTCGAGATCGCGCGGATCATACCATTCACTCTTCTTGGCGTTCATTGAGCGTCCACATGTGACATTGATTTTCAAGTTCTCTCCGGCATTTGGATCAATTCCTTTTACCGCTCCGATGTCTCCAACTTCCATAGTCCCTAAACATTTTTTGCCACGCGCTGACTGGCGTACCCGAACTAAAGATCCTACTGTCACTCGACCTCCAAACACTGGTTCGCCTTCTGTATCATCAGGCTCGGCAACTTCCAAATCTTCAGGCTCGTACCATTCCTTTGTAAGCTCTTCGGGGTTCTTGCCGTTGCACACGATCAAAACCTGTAAGTTATCTTTATCTTCCGGCTGGATGTCCACGACTGTACCTTCGTCTCCAAACGCTGCGCGGCCCAAAGGTTTGGACGCCACTGCTTCTTTACGCTCAGCGCGAAGCCTTACCTTTATGTCATTATTCGCCATTCCTCCAAAAATAGGAATCCCGGGACGAGGAACCGAGCGGGCAGGTACTGCTTCTAACTCATCCAATTCGTAATCTTCTTCAACGACTGATTTTGATGCATCTTTCGATACGCATCGAACAGTTGCGAAATCGTGGGAGGTCTTGGGGTCTGTAAGTATACGTGTCACTGTTCCAAACGTTTCCCATTCACGAACAATACCCATTGCATCATTGTGTTTTTCGCCGGTAAGACGGTAAGAAGCGCTACCTTTACTAAAGAACGTATTAGCATGTTTTTTCTTGACTTCTGGATCAATTTTTCCATCAGCACCAAGTTTCAGTTGTACAGTTGAACCAATTCCTATAGTACCCTTTTTAATTCCACGTTTACCTGGTTCACTTGGTCCGCTCACAAACTCCAAATCCTCAACTTGGTAAATCTCTTCAAAGCTTCCTTTAGAATTATCGAGGCGTTCAGTACGCACCATGACTTCTGTCCGTCGTTGAGGATTCAAGTGTGTTACTACACCTACTGCATTCGCAAACGGACTTGCCAGTCCTTTACCACGATTCTTGGCTCTAGCAGACTGTAATAAACGAACACGAGATCCTTCAATCAGGTATCCACCAGCAATAGGTATTCCGACGGCATTAATACCTGAAGATACAATGTCCAGCGCATCAGCGATTATTTCTTCAGACTCGGCCCGTCCACCTTTACGACAGACGAACTTCACAGTTCTTTTTGTTTCATCAATTTGTGTTACCCGACCATTTCCCATCTTGTTCAAACAAGAATTGGGGTATCCGTCTTTCTTATCTGGGCTAAGACGTATCTCAGATCCGACGTAAATTCTCTGACCAGATGATAGTTTAATACTTCCCTTAACATCAGGTTCGATTAATCCGACGTATATTCCTATACCACCAAGAACAGTGGCGCCAAGCATGGCCACCGGTAAAACGATGGACATTTCTCCTTATCTATTGAATAGAGATGTTTCATTTAGTTAAAGACAACGTATCCGGAATTGAGAACAATCTCATCTGGGCACGCAGTGTACGTGACTCTATAATTTCATGGTGGTTCAACGTCATTTTGCTAGTTTTGGTTGTTGGTTCCTTTGTGTATTTCTTGTGGGCAAGTCACGGAACTGCCCCACCTGAAGAACTCAAAAAGATCCCGTTTGAACCGAATATGTGGCATAACGCTGTAAGAAATGTTCCCACAAGAGATTATGGACAAATTCCTCAAGTTGAAGCTGGAGATGGTTTACCGGGACATGCCCGTAGAACAGGCGCGTCAGAGTTTTGATAAGTTGAAGGACGAGAAGCCTGTTTCGGATAAAGTTGCTATACCGGTCAAACGTAAATTAAGAATCGTGACGAAAGACAAATGAGTGCCGCAAGGTACACAAATAAGATCAGAACGAACTCTGAAGCTCGAATTCGGAAAGTTCAATATCGATACAATGACGCAGTGTCTAACCCATTAGCAGCAACTTGTGCTGCAGATCCCGATTACAGTATACTTGAGTATATTGGATACCACGATTGTACACCGCCATGTCCTCCACTCAAAGTATATTACTATGATGGAGGTAGAGCTTTCACAAACATATATAATACAGGAACATCTTCAGGTATTGCTTTTAACAGCCTTTTGGACTCATACGTACCTTCAGATCTTTGGTACGATGGAGGAAGCGCAGGAATTGTAAATGGAAAAAAATACGACTCTGGATCATCAAGTAATCAGGTTGTATCTCTAATACTGACAGACGTTCTCTTACTATCTCAGTACGTATACTTGGATGGCACTGACATACAAACTCTAGTATCACTTACATATTTTGACGGAGGTCCCAACGCATTAACACTATCACTCGTGATATTAGATGGCGGAAAATCTGTACCGCTATAATAATAGAATGCAGCCTACCATAACCAATGTGCGGTTTCAGCTTCGGCGAGATACGGCTACTGCTTGGTCTTCTGCTTTAAACCCGAAATTGTTAGAAGGTGAACCAGGTTACGATACAACGAACAAAATCCTCAAAATCGGAGATGGTATTACTACGTGGAGTTTATTACCTTCAATCAGTGGTGGATCTGGAGCTGGCGCTACTGGAGGTGCAAGTCTCCCAGTAAATGGAGCAGTTGGTGATTACTTATCATGGACTGGAACTCAGTGGGTAGCTGGCGGAGGAGATGATGTGAAATTAGGAGGAAACTCTTCAATTACAGGAACAGCAAAGAATAACGTGGTTGTAGGTTCAACTGCTTCAGCTGTTGAAGGAGATGTTACTATTGGACAAGGCGCAGCATCCAACTTTAAGTTTAATGTAAGTGTTGGACTAGGAACAGTAGCAAATGGATATGACGTTGCGGTTGGTGCGAATGTAAATACCGGAGGAAACGATGTAGGAATTGGGTCAAGTGTTACAAGTAATGGGTATGATGTTGCTATAGGTTCGACTGCTAAATCTTACGGAAATGCAGTGGCAATTGGAGCAAATTCGAAATCATCTACCTTAGGAGTTTCAGTAGGGAACCGAGCGATATCTAGTGGTACACTTGGTAGCATTTCTATCGGAACAAATTCTACTGCTAACAATGTTACATCTGTAGCTGTAGGTGCTAGTTCAATAAGTGCGGCAGCTAACGGTGTAGCTATTGGACCCATAGCAAATGTGAGCGATGGATCTGACTCGGCTATCGCAATGGGTAACTTAACGACTGTGAACCCAGCGTCTGCTGGAGCAGTTGTTATTGGATCTCAATCATCGGTAGATAAAGGGAGTATTGGTTCAATTGTAATAGGTGGGCTGAACACTTTACGTGCTGCAAATTCAATTCTCATAAATGCAGGGTACAATGCTGATACGCAAGTCCAGTTTGCTACACCCAACGCATGTTATATCAACCCAATTCGAGGAGTAAACAACCCGTTCCAACCTTTCCCGCGGTATGGGTTATGGTACGATCCAACCACCTATGAACTTTGTTACCAGCCTTAATTTACAGTTTTCCACGTTAGAAATTCTACGACCTAATAATAACAGATGACCTCTACGAACGTAAGGTTTCAGCTTCTCCGTGATACGTTTCAAAACTGGTCAAACTTAAACCCAGTTTTGTTGGCTGGAGAGCCAAGCTACGATACTACAAATAATCAGTTGCGCATAGGTGACGGAACAACTGCATGGTTAGATTTGAATCCCTTTGGAGGACCCACTGGTCCTACGGGGGCTACAGGATACACCGGTTATACTGGTGCGACGGGTAGAACTGGTTACACTGGTTACACTGGATACACTGGCTACACGGGTTATACTGGTGCAACAGGTGTTACAGGTTATACTGGATACACTGGTTACACCGGATATACTGGTTATACTGGTTATACAGGAGTTACTGGATACACTGGTTACACTGGATATACTGGTGCAACTGGACCTGGGTTGACTGGTCCAACAGGTACACAAGGAGTCACTGGTCCAACTGGTCCTGCAGGTAAAGACGGTATAGATGGATCTGTTGGAGCACAAGGTAGTAGAGGTGCACAAGGCCCTGTTGGACCTACTGGTCTTACTGGTTATACCGGTTATACTGGCGCTACTGGACCTGGGTTAACTGGCGCAACAGGTGTTACAGGTTATACAGGTTATACAGGTTATACTGGTGCTACTGGACCTGGGTTAACTGGTGCAACAGGTGTTACAGGTTATACTGGTTATACTGGGCACACGGGTTACACAGGGTATACTGGTTATACCGGAGTTACAGGTTACACAGGCTACACCGGTTACACTGGTTACACCGGTTTCACTGGTTACACTGGTTATACAGGAGTAACAGGACCAACCGGACCGGGTGTCACGTATCGAAGTACGTGGTCTCCTATTCTTACGTACAACTTAAACGATATTGTAACTTATGGCAACTCGTCGTACATCGCTCTTGATTCAATTCCAGCAAATTTCAATCCTGTGAGCAATCCTGCTAAGTGGACAGTATATTCATCGGGTTCAATTGGATCGACGGGTTACACTGGCCCTACTGGAGTTGTTGGGTCTACTGGACCTACAGGCATTATAGGTCCCACCGGCGTAACTGGACCACAAGGTGCGGCATATTACACCGGTCAAACTGGACCTACAGGTGTAACTGGACCGCAGGGTGCGGCATATTATACTGGCCAAACAGGTACTACTGGTTATACCGGGTACACTGGCTTTACTGGATACACTGGATTTACTGGATACACCGGTTATACTGGAGTTACCGGATACACTGGTTACACTGGATTTACTGGATATACTGGTGCCACTGGACCTGGGTTTACTGGTCCAACAGGTACAACCGGTCGTACAGGATACACTGGTTACACTGGTTACACTGGATACACGGGTTATACTGGAGTGACGGGACCCACTGGATCTATCGGTTACACTGGTTATACTGGGTACACCGGTTATACTGGATACACCGGAGTCACTGGAACTACAGGTGTTACTGGATATACTGGTTATACCGGATACACTGGGTATACCGGATACACTGGGTATACTGGAGTTACAGGTTATACTGGATATACGGGTTATACTGGATACACTGGGTATACTGGAGTTACAGGTTATACTGGATATACGGGTTATACTGGATACACCGGTTATACCGGGTATACTGGACCTGGGTTTAGATACAGGGGTAAATGGACCGATCGAACAACCTATACTATTAACGATGTTGTTACGTATAACTCATCGAGCTACGTATACATTTCTAACGATAATGTCAGCATAGAGCATCAGCCAGACATAACGCCATATTACTGGACAATTTTTGCAATAGGTATGACTTATCGTGGAGTTTGGGCAAAAGGAGTTCTCTATTCAGTGAATGACATTGTTCTAGATCCGCTTACACAGTCAAGTTACATCCTTATTTCATTAACAAACACAACCGATCCACCAAGCCAAACTCCTGTAAGTTGGACATTATTTGCAGGTGCTGGTGCGACTGGGTTCACTGGATATACTGGTTTTACGGGATTCACTGGTTTTACTGGTTATACCGGATATACTGGCTCACAGGGAACTACAGGACCTACCGGCCTCCAAGGCCCAACCGGATCTGGGTTCGTATATCAAGGGAACTGGGATGTAAATACAATATATACACTCAATGATGTTGTGACGTACAAGTTATCCACATATGTCTATGTATCACGCTCCCCAGACAGTAATATATACCCAGACCAAATTGGTCAAACTCATTGGTCATTATTTGTTGGAGTTGGACCCACGGGTTACACTGGTTACACTGGCTTTACTGGGTACACTGGCTTTACTGGGTACACTGGCTTTACTGGTTACACCGGCTTTACTGGTTACACCGGCTTTACTGGTTACACTGGTTTTACCGGATACACTGGTTTTACTGGCTACACTGGTTACACTGGCTTTACCGGTTATACTGGACCTGGTTTCGTGTATCAGGGAAATTGGACTGAGGATACATATTACAATTTCAATGATGTTGTGACCTACAAGTATTCGACATATATATACGTAACTCGGGTTTCAGACACTAATGTTCTTCCAGACCAAGCTGGTCAAACACACTGGTCACTGTTCGTCGCAGTAGGTGCTACAGGTTACACTGGTTACACTGGTTACACTGGATACACCGGATACACTGGGTACACGGGTTACACCGGTTACACAGGATACACCGGTTATACGGGTTACACT
>Ga0208503_1000003_pt1 | contig 67970 bp, 70 predicted proteins | sample CryBogCBE31Jul07_FD_184584 | JGI IMG/M metagenome (GOLD analysis project Ga0208503, IMG submission 184584) | Freshwater microbial communities from Crystal Bog, Wisconsin, USA - CBE31Jul07 (SPAdes) (version 2) | ecosystem: Environmental > Aquatic > Freshwater > Lake | place: Crystal Bog...
CGAGTCTTTCAGAAGAAGAACTTATAAAGTATCTTGCTCCAAAGCTACAAGTCTATTTCAAATAACTTCTAAATTATACAATGACTTAAAATAATTAACTGATACAAAATGGGCTGGCTGGGGATGAAGGTTTCGAACTAACATAAGCCATTTGACATTCGTACGATTAAAACGTACAATCTAAACGTAATAAACTAACAGAAAGGCTTCAAGATGGGCAACAAGACCTTGACCGTTTCAGAACTAAGAACTAACCTAGCTGATTCACTCGATTCTATTAAGAATGATGAGGTTTTAATAGTTACACGAAGAGGTAAGAAAGAAAAAGCTATTATTGATTTAGATAAGCTCGAAGACTTATTGGCAGCTTCCGATCCTGCTTATCTCAAACTCATAAAAGAAGCTCGGGAAAGCAAGGATTACTTTAGTCATGATGAGGTTTTTGGGGACATATAATGGCAAGCTATACCATTGTCTACACAAAGACGACAGTTAAATCTATCCAAAAATTAACACCACAAATAAGAAAAAGACTTCGTTTAAAGTTTGAATATTTTATTAGCTTGGAAGAACCTCTTTCATTAGCTAAAGCTTTAACCCGGCCTGCCGATGCACAATACAGGTATCGTATTGGAAATTATCGCGTACTTTTTGATGTTGAGGATAAGCAAATAATTATTCTACTGGTTCAGCATAGAAAAGATATTTATCACAAATAAAAAATACTATGAAATAATTTCATAGTATTTGCAAATCTTGGCTGGGGATGAGGGATTCGAACCCCCGATCCTGGGACCAGAACCCAGTGCCTTACCGCTTGGCCAATCCCCATTAATGGAACATGCACTAGTATAACAGGGATGAGTTAAAATTTTAAGCTTACAAATATAGTCATAATCTATTTTTTAGCTTATTGTAAGTAGAGTGAAAAAAATTACTATTACCAATAAACCCTCTTTTGCATTTTCATTCATAACCTACCTTCTTGCAATTCCATGTGTAGTTCTTCTGTGGCTCTTCCTAACTTTCACGAATACTAATAATTTTGTAAAAACAATTGCCCCGATTTCTAGAAATCCGAATGTACAAAAATATATAAGCGAAACAGCTGCAAACAGAATTATTAATAACGTTACTCTTACTGATCTCACAACTGCCCTGAGCGGGAATAGTGAATTTAGTGCAATTAATCCTCAGTGGATAAAGATTATAGTGCAGCCAGTCATTGAAAATGGCGTTAATCAAATTATTTCTAGTAATCAGTTTTACGATGTTTTCGTAAAATCATTAACATTCGTTCATAAAACCACTCTCAAAGAATTGAACGTTCATACTTCAGGCCTTTCATTGAATTTTCATCCCCTTGTTATTTCTGCAGTTACAGCGCTTAATAATACAAGTATCTCAAAAGTTACTAATTCATTAAACGTTACTCCAAGCACTGGCATCATAAAGTTCAATACTTCGAAATTAGATAAACTTCGCCAAAATTACCAACACTCTGTATTCATTGCTAAGGTCGTTATCATCTTACCGATAGTCACATTCATTATTTCTATCATTTTATCCAAGAGAAGAATTAGAACATTCAGTAACACTTACATTTATTCATCAATTCTTTTATTTATCTTTATAGTAGCACTGCTTTTCGCACCTCATTTCGTGAATACAGCAAATCTAGATCAAACTGCAGCGATTCGAAGTGTAATTTCAAATATTACGCATAGCCTCATAATGGATACAACTGCACTCGCAGTAGTATTACTGGTCGCAGGTATCGGAATTCGAAGATATGAGAAGCAGATCGGTTCTCTTCTGAGTAGCCTATATTTGAAACTAAACAAAACCAAATAATTTTTTTATTTTGCTTTAAAAGTTTTAATTACAACACCAATAAGGGAAGAGTAGGGAACTGCGCCAAAGCTGCGGCTATCGGTGCTTGCTTGTTCATTATCTCCGAGTAAAGTATACAGGGCAGGGGAGCCGATTTTGGTAACCCTTTTTACCACTTCCCTATCATTCACGTTTGCGATTACTATATCCCCAACTTTTGGTTTTTTTCGAACAGCAAAGACTAAGTCTTTCTCGTACAAAGATGGCTCCATAGATGCACCAACAACTCTTCTAAGAAAAAACACTGGTACCTTATTTTTTTGAATCAGCAAACATAGCTGCAATTTTTTCAACCATTACGGTGAGTTTTTGACATTCCTCTTCACTGACGTGCTGTTTTACTGCACTTGCTTGTTTAACTGTTTGCCAAAAAATTGTGTGCAGATCTGGAAATTTCTCAAGGTGCTCTGGCTTAAAATAGTCACTCCACAAAATGTAGAGCTGATCTTTTACTTTTTGTGCGTGCTCTTCTTTAATTTGAATGGCACGGATGAAATTATTATTTTTTTCTGTGGAATCAATTTCTCCGTATGAAAGGATTTTTTCAACCATCTTTGCACACGTAGCGGTCGCATGAGTCATTGTATCGGTTTCATATATACCACACGGCAGATCACAGTGCGCGTAAACGGGCTTTAAAAAATTTCTTAACATTTTTTTGGACTCCTTTATGTCAGCTTAGTATAGCAAAATTTATCTGCTATTTTCTTGTCGCCATTTTTCAATTGCAGCATGATTTCCACTTAGAAGAATATCAGGCACTGCTAAGCCCTTAAAAATCTCAGGACGAGTATATTGAGGAAATTCTCTATTTTCGCCATCGCTGAAGCTCTCGATCTCAGCACTCTTCTCTCCCCCCAGCACCCCCGGGAGTAAACGAACGATACTATCAACAACCACCATGGCCGGAACTTCGCCTCCTGTAAGCACATAGTGGCCGATACAAATTTGATCATCTACTAGGGCTGTAATACGTTCGTCGTAACCCTCGTATCTGCCACAAATAATAATAAGATCTTGTTGATTAGTGGCATAACTCTGGGCGTGTTTTTGAGTATAGTCAACACCTCTTGGCGTCATCAATAAAACTTTGGAATTAGGCGAAGATTTTTTACAATGCTCAACTGCAGCAAAAAGCGGCTCTGGCATGAGGAGCATCCCATCCCCTCCTCCATATGGCGTATCATCTACTGTCTTTCGATTACCAATTCCAAACTGGCGTAAATCCACAACCGATAGTTCAACAATTGCTTTATCTTGAGCTTTCCAGAGCATGCTTGCCCCAAAAACTCCGCCAAACATTTCTGGAAATAACGTAATAACTTGTATTTTCATATCTATGAAAGTATACAACAAAAAAAGACTACTCCCATAAGAGTAGTCTTTTAATTTTATTTCTATCAATTAAACGTCGAGATCGTCGAGTTCTTCTAACTCTCTTCGAGTATCATTCACGACACTACTTGGAGTTTCTTTTTCTTCATATGAGTTATCTGCATGGGATGATTCTCGTTCACCTTCTTCTCTTGGAGCTCGCGCATGCTCACCGACTCCATTATCTACAATCTTAAGATTGTAACGAGCCTCATTCTTTGTTCCAAGCGCCCTTAAGAGTGTTCGGATGCTTTGAGCAGTGGCACCTCTTTTACCTATGACACGACCTAAATCCTCTGGATCGACGGTTAGTTCAAGAAGCACTCCTTTTTCATCAACTCTGCGCTCAATTTGAACTGCATCAGGATTACCAACTAGGGACTTAACGATATACTCTACAAATTGAACATCTATGGTTGTATTAGACATACTGGAATCTCCTCATTTACTGTTAATACTCTAAGTATACAATAAAAAAACTCGAGTCAAGCTCGAGTTTTAATTTATGGATGCGATTATGTCCTACGCTTCAGGAGTCTCTTCAGTAACTACAGGTGCCTCAGTTTTAACCTCAGCCTCAACCTGCGCTTCTTCAGCAACGGGCTCTTCGACGGCTACTTCTTCAACTGGGCGATTTTTACGAAGTTTTTCAGCATTCTTTATAGTTTTTTGCTTCTTGTCAGAGGCTAAAGTAACCCAGGAAGGAAGTTCAACACCTTCTTTTTTCAAGATTACGGCAACTCGATCAGAAGGCTGAGCACCATTCTTTAAGTAGAAAGCTGCTTTTTCAGCATCAATTTTAGTTTCTTTAGTATGTGGATTGTAATTACCAAGTCCAGCAATAACACGACCACTTGATGGTGTCTGTCGGCTGTCTTGTACTACGACACGGAATTGAGCGTGACCCTTACGGCCAGTACGTTGCATACGGATTGCGAGCATATCTTTTGTCTAGTCTTTCTTCACTTAAACTTGTTATATATTCTGATAGATTATTCTATCTGTTTTTCTGACAATTGTCAAACCTTTTACCCCTTAGGTTCATAAGTCGTCAATGCAGCTTCTGCGGCACGTTGCTGTGCTATCTGCTTACTTGGGCCAGTACCCTGCCCTTTAGCAACATTATTGACCATAACAACAATGGTAAAAATCTTATCATGGTCGGGACCCTCTTCTGATACAACCTTGTAATGAGGTGTTGCGCCATCAACACTTTGAGCAATTTCTTGGAGCCTTGATTTTCCGTCCATCCACGAGCCAGTTTCTAAAATTCCTTCAAGTGTTGAAAGAATATTTTTTGTAATAAATACTGCTGCTGCATCATAACCTTGATCAAGATAGATTGCACCAATAATAGCTTCAAAACAATTAGCTAAAATTTGTTGTCGAGCTCGTTCACTACCTCTTTTTTCACCCCGAGAAAGTCGTAGATATTCATTAAACCCTAAACGCTCACTTGCTGCACTAATACTCTCAGTCCTCACAAGAGCGCTTCTCCAGTTCGTTAAGATACCTTCTGGTTCGGAGTAGGTTTTATACAAAAACTCCGTTACAACAAGCTCTAAAACTGCGTCACCAAGAAATTCAAGACGCTCATTATGCTCTTTAACGGATTTTTTATGTTCGTTAAGGTAAGAGCGGTGCGTTAAGGCCGTTACGAGTAGCTCAGGATTATTAAATTTTCCACCTAATTTTTCTACTGCTAAATCTTGGTAAATACTAAATTCCTGCATCTCTAACTTTCTTAAGTCCCAAAAGTATAATTTTGCCAATGTCTTCGTATTCAATTTTCTCTAGTGCTTCTTTTGCTGGGAACCAGTCAATACCATTCATCCAATCTTCTTTTTTAAGATCATTTGAATCGCCTTGCGCTACAACAAGATAGATTTGTGTACTCATTAAGATAAGACTGTTCTGGCGACGGTAGCGAAAATTAATTTTTCCAAGCCAGGAGAGCACCTTCATTTGCTGAAGTCCAGTTTCTTCTCGAATCTCTCGCTCGGCAGTATCCCGTGGCCCCTCTCCAGGTTCGATATGACCCTTTGGTATCGTCCATCTATCCTTGGCGTCTTGAATTAAGAGAATTTCAATTTCTTTAGTTTTTTCGTCACGCCGAACTACCACGCCCCCGGCGGTCGGTTCACGAACCACTTCAGTTATAGCTGGTTTTCGCTTATTTAAATAATTTTTAAATCCCTTTAAGGGCGTTGGTCTTTTCATCATTTCTTTTCTTTCTTTTTTTCCGGAGCCTGCCCTTCTTTAGCGGCTTCAAGATTTCTCAAAGCAGTGCCAAGGACTCCATTAATAAATTTTGAGGAATTTTCACTGCCAAAAGCTTTAGCGAGTTCAACTGCCTCATTAATTACTACTTTAGGTGGAACATCTGAAGCAAAGCTGAGCTCAAAGAGTCCAATTTGTAAAACAATTCGGTCTATTCGAGCGATTTGAGCTAACGGCCACTCAGGAGCAATAGGCTGCAAAGTATCCAGCAGCTCCTGATTTTTATCTGATACTCCGTGAACTAACGATACGATAAATTCTTTATCTTCTATAGTCTCACTGTAGCGATCAATATTTCTTTCAAGCACTTCATCAAGATTAAAACTGGTATCCCCACAATCAGCGCGAAAATCCTGCTCATACAATGTCTGTAGAGCTACAATTCTGCCAAGATGCCGATTTGATGCCATAATCTTGTCTCGTACCTTAATCTCTTAGAAAAAAGAGTTACTTTGTAAAATAGCGCTATTTACTAGCAGCTTCAGTTTTAATCTTACCACTTTCACGCCGTGTAGTATAAGCATGAACTGGAGATTTTGCGTTTACTGATCTCGCCAATTTAACTACCAAATGACTCCGACGAGTACCGGTGCGGCGAGGTGTTGTTCTTTTCTTTGGCTTACCCAAGGTACAAACTCCTATAAGTTATATATAACATTTACTAAATAATGATATTATTATAGCAGTTTGGTATATAAAAACTCAAGATAAAAGTTATTATGAACAAACTTTGACTAAACGTAATGATTATTTTAAAATATATTATATGAATGAACGATACAAAAACCCATCGAAACAAGAACAATCACCCCTTTTTGATACACCCAATGGCAACTTATTCCGACTCACAACAAGAGGCAAAATAGTACTTGCAGGAGCAACTTTAGTTGTGGGCACTTTTGTTGCGAACGAGTTTTCAGGATCAAATAACAATCACCCGGTTGCTGATGGCACTGTAGCAGGAACCGCAATTATAGGTAAAGGAGTGAACCTTCGTTCAGGTCCAAATATGGATGACCCCACGGGCGTAAATGGTACCGATATAGTCTATACGGTGCCCCCGGGAGTAAGAATAGATGTTAGCAATCCAGTGCAAGTCACTTCAATGGGTACAGCTGGGTACGAAATATGGTATGGGCTTAATTTACCTGGAAAGGGATTAGTATGGATGAACGACTCAGAAGTAGAAGCACAAGGGCTCGCAACAACTACTTATAGCAGTAATTCGGCTACTCTTTTAGATACCACTTACAAAAACGGAAATTACTATTTCACTACACAAACTGGACAACAGCAACAAGCTGGTACAGCAGAAATCGTCTCAGCACCATAAAGATTTCTATGAGTAATTTTATTTCAAATTCAATCGATACTTATAGCAGTCTAACTAGGCGTGAAAAAATGATTGCCCGTATTGGTGCTGTTGCAATTGTTTTATGCGGAGCAGGTATGCTCGAAGGTTTTGCAAATAACTATGTTGGCACTGATACTCTTAGCTGTTTTGGATCAACAGAACTAGCTATACCAGCTAATGCATCTTTTATTCAAGCCTTGTCAGATTCAGCGAATCGTTTACATACTTCCCCCGCTGATCTTCAGCCAATCCTTATTGCAGAAAACGATAACAATGTTTTTTTCGGGCCACGAGGTCTAACTTTTAACGTAAGTAGCTCTGCAACCTACGAAAGTCCAACTAATTGTAGTAAATAAGCTAAACTACAAAATTAAGTAATTTATCTTTGACGTAGATAACTTTGCGTATATCTGAAGACAAATAATCAGCCACATTTTTATTTAATTTGGCTTCTTCTTCGATGACAGATTGTTCTGAGTCAGCAGCAATTTCGATTTCACCTCTTAGCTTGCCATTCACTTGTATTGCAATCTTTATAGTATGCTTAACGAGATACGCTTCGTCGTGCATTGGCCATGGAGCAATATGAATTGAACCTTTCTCGCCTAGTTCAGCCCAAAGTTCTTCAGCGATATGTGGTGCAAAAGGAGCTAGTAACTGCGCCATCGATTTGAGCGCAAATTTCCAAGATTTTTTATCTTCAAAGCCTTGCTCTTTTTCTACGACATATAGTTCATTGCAAAATTGCATCAATGCTGCAATTGCAGTATTAAATGACATAACTTCAAGATCTCTGCTAACTTTCTTGATAGCTCCGTGGGTTGCGCTCATAAGTGCCTCCTCGGACTCAGAATTTGTTTCGTTATATTCTGATTCGATATATCTTTGGGTTAATGTCCATACTCTTTGAAGAAAACGAAATACACCAGCTAATCCTTCGTTACTCCAAGGAGTAGACATATCGAATGGCGCAAGAAAGAGTACGATCAAACGAAGTGCATCTGCTCCATAGCCTTGCTCGATAATTTCTTCAGGCTTAATATCGTTACCTTTGCTCTTGCTGATCTTTTGTCCGTCAGCAGCAAGAAGCATTCCTTGATTTCTCAAAGCTTTAAATGGCTCATCAAAGTTAATAAGTCCAGCGTCATGCATAACCTTCGTCCACATACGTGCATATAAAAGATGCATCACTGCATGTTCTGCACCACCAACATAAAGATCTACTGGAAGCCAGTAGGCTGCTTTTTCATTTGAAAAAGGTGCTTCAGTATTATGGGGATCTGCGAATCGTAAAAAATACCAACTACTGCAAGCAAAGCCATCCATGGTATCGGTTTCTCGGCGCGCTGGACCACCACAAGTAGGACATTTCGTTTCTACCCAATCCTTTGCTCGAGCAAGCGGGGATTGTCCATCACCACTTGGTTGAAAATCATCCATTACAGGTAATTCAAGAGGTAAATCTTTTTTAGGGACAGCAACCGCACCATCTTTAGGACAATGGATTATCGGTATTGGTGCACCCCAATATCTTTGTCGACTTATAAGCCAGTCACGTAATTTGTAATTTACTTGCTCTTCACCAATCTTCTTCTTCACTAAGTCGGCAACAATTTGTTCCCTTGCTTCAGCACTTGGAAGTCCATCATATTTTCCGGAGTTTATCATGATGCCTTCGCCGCTATAACATCCACCATGGTGAGGAGTAGTTGATGAGACAACTTCAATAATTGGAATAGAGTATTGGTTTGCAAATTCAAAGTCTCTTTCATCGTGAGCCGGCACAGCCATTATAGCCCCTGTTCCATAGCCCATAAGTACATAGTCTGCTATCCAAATCGGAATTCGTTCATTATTTATTGGATTGAGTGCATACGCTCCAGTGAAAACTCCCGTCTTCTTTTTTGCAGCTGCTTCTTGTAATTCAATTTCATTTTTTCGCGCTGCTTTTTCGACATATTTTTCAACATCCTTTTTTTGTACTTCAGAAGTAATCTCAGCTACAAGTGGGTGTGTTGGCGCAAGCACCATATAGGTTGCCCCAAAAAGAGTATCTGGGCGCGTCGTGAAAACTTCAATAGTCCTATCTTTTTCGGCTACAGCAAAAGATAGTTTGGCACCTTTGCTTTTACCGATCCAATTTCTCTGCATTAGCTTTATACCTTCAGGCCAATCAAGACCCTCAAGTCCTGCAACTAGATCATCTGCATAATCGGTAATCTTAAAGAACCATTGTTTCAACACTTTTTTACTCACTGGAGTGTCTTCATGCCGCCAGCAACAGCCATTTACTACCTGTTCATTTGCGAGCACCGTTTTACAAACATCACACCACCACTGAGGGCTCTCCTGCTGATAGGCGAGACCACGTTCTAGGAGTAATAGGAAAAACCACTGCGTCCATTTATAGTAATCTGAATCTGTAGAACCAAATTCACGACTCCAATCTATTGATAGTCCTAGTTTCTTGCATTGTTCTCTAAAGTTATCGGTATTTTGTTTAGTGGTGATTTGCGGAGAGATTCCTGTTTTAATCGCATAATTTTCACCTGGTAAGCCAAAGCTATCCCATCCCATCGGTTGCAGTACGTTATGTCCCTGCATCCTCTTATATCTTGCGACTACATCCGTAATTGTAAAATTCCGCGTATGGCCAATATGTAGGCCGATACCACTCGGATAGGGGAAAAAGGATAGGGCGTAATACTTTGGCTTAGCATCATTATCTAGAGCTTCATAGATTTTTGAATCAGACCATTCTTTTTGCCACTTCTTCTCAATTGCTCTTGGATCGTAACGTTTCATTACAAATAGTATACCTTATAACACCTTGAAAGCTATTAGCTTCTTGCTAGAGCAAGCTTTACCAATGTATCAACTAATTGAGACATGGTGAGCCCCGCTTGCCTCGCAGACAAAGGTACTAGGCTGTTATCGGTCATACCGGGTAAAGTATTAATTTCTAGACAAAAAATGTTTTGATTTTTATCAACAATCAAATCGGTTCTTGAAATATCTCTACATCCCATTAGATTGTGCAGTTTAATAGCTATTTCTTGAGCCTTTTTTTGAGTCAATTCACTGACTAATTTTGGTGGGCAATTTTCCGCCGTTTCGCCATTATATTTATTTACGAAATCAAACTCTTTTCCTTCTGGAGGGATAATTTCTATAACAGGGAATGCTTGCTCACCAATGATTGGGACTGTTATTTCAATACCTTCAATCAATTCCTGAAGGAGAAGCTCATTGTTATATTTGGGAAATATAGTTTCTAGAATTTCATAATTAAATTTACTCGGATCTCGAACTATAAAGGTATCTACACTTGATCCCTCAGCCCTTGGCTTTATTACAAAAGGATTTTTTAATAATTCCGAATTTTCAAAGGTATCCTTGGATATAACTTCAGATTTGGGAAAAACTATACCGCTAGCTAGCTGAGCGGTACGTAATTTGTCAAAACAATTTGCAGATGCCTCAGAACCAGAACCCACGAATTTGACTGAATTTTCTTCAAGTATTTTCTGCAAATCACCACTCTCTCCCTTACCACCGTGCAGAATTGGGAAAACTACATCAATATCGTTAATGTGCTCTAAGATATTCTCGTGTAATGGATCACAATAACTTACTTCATACCCAGCCTCTGAAAGTGCCGTACCGACGGCTGTACCTGATTTTAAAGATATCTCTCGTTCTGCTGAATCGCCTCCAAGAATAACTAATACTTTCATAAATTATCTCCAAACTGTTTAATCTTTATCTTCATCCAGTAGTTTGACTGCCGTACTAAGTTTATCTCATCTTCACTGTTAAGGAGAAGTTTCTTAACTACCTCCTCTGCATAAACCCCATTTTGGGATCCTTTTACAAGAACGATTCCATTATCTTTAAGGTTTTCTTTTACTGCCCTTGCGGCTGCTTGAGGAGCTGATGTTTCTATAACTTTGCATCCATTGGCTGCGGCTACCGGAGCTGTATAGAAATTAGCGTGTTCACCTAGGGTGATAACAAGATCAATTGATTCTGTCGTGCAAAGCTCTCCCATAATTTCATGCTCTTTTTTTGAACTTTCACCAAGTTCATTCATCATTCCCAGAACAACAATTTTTTGAGGGGCTTTTAAATTATTCAGCACTTCAAGGGAAGCTTTAACAGCAAGGGGACTTGAATTATACGTATCATCAATAATTATAGATTTATTAATCCCTTTAAGGATATTCATCCTGCCTGGATTTGGCATAATTTTCTTGATCCCGGCTTCGATCTCGTCATTGCTTAAACCCATTTGATCGCTTAGTGCAACTGCAGCAGTAATCGCTTTTGCGAAAGGTGCTCCGAATACAGCAGTCTGTGAAATAAATGAATTACCTGCATTCTTTATAGTGACTTCCATTTCGTTGTTTAAAATTTTATACGTACCGGAATAATTAGCATCTAACGTCAGACCATAGGTTAAATACTTAGTACCACTGATGTATTTAGCGATGAATTGAGACTTTATGTCGTCACTATTTAAAATTACATTTTTACTAAAAGATGAAACCGATAGTTCTTCGGCCGCTACAGCCTCTATAGTTTTAAAGTGGGCCATATGCTCAGGGCTCACCGCGGTAACGACACTTACCTCAGGATGGAGGTATTTATTAAATGCAACGATATCCCCTGGTCTATCGGCTCCCAGCTCCACTACGACTACATCGTAATAAGTTGTTTGTTTCAAAATCCGTCTTCCGCCTAAATATGCTTTTATCCATTTTGCTATTTCAAAAGGATTAGGCTGGGATTGTTCTAGAAAAATAAACGGAACACTGAGTAATGTGTTGTAGTTGCCCTTCTGAAACCCAACTTTATATTTCTCTGATAAAACCTGCGCTATAGCAAGTTTAGTGCTGGTCTTGCCAACACTGCCAGTGACTGCAACAATTTTTACATTATGTTTTTCAATTATCTTTTTAGTAAGATTTCCGAAAATTAATGTCAGTATATTTTTTGAAATCTCTTTCAACATTTTTATACAATTCCACCTAGATGATGAATTTCACAGACATGAGAAGTGTTCATAAGCCACTCACATCCATGGGTTTTTGCAAATGCTGTTGCTTTTGCAGGCCCCCATGTTCCTTTATCATATTCATAAAGATGTTTATTATCTTTTTCCCAAGCGCTTAAAATGGGCTGGAGAATTTTCCAGCAACGGATTACTTCATCACTGGTTGCGAATAAGCTTTGATCACCCATGATGGCATCCACAAGAACTCGTTCATAGGCGTCCGGCTGTATATCTTTAAATGAAGTTTCGTAACAGAAATCCATATCTACTGGTTCTAGCTCATTTTTAAGACCAGGTTTTTTTGCAAGTAGCCGTATACCGATTCCTTCATTTGGTTGAATACGAATAGTTAGCATATTCGGTGTGATTTTTCGTCTTGTTCTGTCTTTGAAAACAAGTGTGATTTCAGTGGTTTTTTCCTTCAAGGCCTTACCGGTTCTGAGTAAGATTGGCACACCTCCCCATCTAGAATTATTAACCGTAAGATGAACCGCGGCATAGGTCTCAATATTCGAATGAGCATTTTTTACTTCATCTCTATATCCTGCATATTGACCTCGAATGGCAATCTCATTAACATGTCGCTTTTTAATTGGTTTAACGGATTTAAGAAGTAAGAGCTTCTCCTTATGAAGATCTTTGGCTTTCATTGGTTGAGGAACATCCATCATGGTAAGAGCCATAAGTTGTAGTAAATGACTCTGTATGAGGTCACGCAGCGCTCCCATCCCTTCATAAAATACTGCACGCCCCTCTATATCAACTTCTTCAGCAGCAGTGATTTGAATATAGTCAACGAATTGACGATTCCAAATTCCTTCAATTAAAGGATTACTGAAACGAAAGGTAAGTAAATTCTGTGCCGTTTCTTTGGCAAGGTAGTGGTCAATACGATACACCTGATTTTCTTTAAAATATTTTTTTATAAAACTCACTAGATCTTTAGCACTTGCTAGATTAGTCCCAAATGGTTTTTCAACTAATATTCTTTGGGAAATATTTCCAGATTCCTTGTTCAGCCCAGCATTCGCAAGACAAGTAATAACACTCTTGAAAATCGATGGTGGTACTGCGAGATAATAAAGATGGTTAAGCTTTTCACCATTTTTTCTATCAATCTCTTGAAGTACGTTCTTTAATAAGAAGAAATCTTCGGGGTTTTCACTATCTAGTGTTAATACTCTCGATCTATTCTTAAAAAGATCAGTTATTTCTTGTATATTTTGATGTCCTTTTCTCATTGGTTCATCATCAATTTTCTTTAGTATTGATTCCTTTGTTACGTCAGGATTTCTAGAAACGAAAATTATTTCAAACTTTTCAGGGACGAGGTTGCCTTTGAGAAGATGATATATCGCTGGAAGTAATTTATTCTGAACAAGATTTCCGGTAGCACCAAAAATCACCAAGACAGTTCCGTTTGAATTATTCGTTAATGCCATCTTATAACCCTTCTTTAGGACTTATTAATACTATGCCCACCGAATTTATTTCTTAACGCTGCTAAAATTTGCGTTGCGTAAGACACTTCACCATTTTGGCTGTCAAATCTTACTTTTAACGCATCTTCAAGCACTGGCATTTTAACGTTGCTCTTGCGTGCAGAATCAAGCGTCCATCGGCCTTCACCAGAATCAGCTACATAGCCGTCAACACCTTCAAGACTTGGATTTTCCTGATAAATCTCAACCATAAGTTTATTGAGTGTCGATTCTACGATGCTGCCATGCTGCCATACTTCTGCTATCTTTTCCATATCGAGGCCTTCCATCGGGCCCTCTTTTAAGAGCTGATAGCCTTCTGCCATAGCTTGCATAACTCCGTATTCTATACCATTGTGAACCATCTTAACGAAATGGCCACGACCCGATTCACCCATGTACGCATGCGCACCTTTGGGTGCAGCTAAAATATCAAAGGCTGGTATCATTCTTTCGTAATTTTCCTGAGATCCACCAACCATTAAGCTAAAACCATTACTGAGTCCCATAACGCCGCCACTTGTCCCTACGTCCATCATATCTATATTTTGAGCTGCAAGTTTCTCGGCATGGCTCATGGTTTCATTGAAATTAGTATTTCCGCCATCAATTAAAAGAGCGCCTTCGGGCAAGAGAGGTAGGAAGGCGTCAATTTCGTCTGAAGTGAAGTTTGAAGGAATCATAAGCCATATAACCGGATTCTCTCCAAGCATAGTTACCAATTCTTGTCTGCTTGTGGCAGCTTTAGCGCCACTTTGTACTGCTTTTTCAACGGCCGTCGAATCTACATCAAGTACAACCATTTCGTGACCAGCCTCAGAAAGTTTCTTTACGATCTGATAACCCATTTTTCCGAGTCCAATAAATCCTATTTTCATTCTAGTTTCCCCTTGTTATAAAGTATCTCATATTGTTTTGCATTTTTGATAAGTTGCGATGGATAATCTACTGGATCATGAACTTCGGAAACCGCCATAACAGCAGATTCTTTTTCATCACCTTCAATATATGCAAAAATCATATCAATTGAACTAATGAAATGTGGGCTGATAGAAATTCTCTCATAAGTGTCTGAGGAATAATCAACCACAAGATTAGTAGAATCATTAAAGTTTATTCCTGGCAATATTCCTGCTGTATGATTATCGGCACCAATACCCAAAACTGCGATTATATAATCTGATGTTTCTACAATACTTGCTAGCTTGCTTTCATAGTTCATTGCCGTTTGATTGCGATTAATCCCAGCATTCACTTCCAATATTTCTTCGAATTTAGATACATAATTTAGTAACCCGAGTGTCTTAAGCAAGTGAGCGTTTGAGTCTTCGGAATCGTAGGGAACAAATCGTTCATCAACCATAGCGACTGACATATTTTTTCTCACTGAATCATCGAGCATGCTCAGCGCAGCTACCCCTATCGAAGCGCTTGAACCGCCACTCAAAAGATATAGAATTTTTTTTGAACTATTTTTTTTTATTTCTTCAGCAACTCTGCGCTCTGCTTCAGTTTTTGTTACGTTTTGCATTATCATTAGTATAATCTATGAGCCTCATCTTTTACTAGAGTAGTGTTGTTTGAGAAGTCTGCTTTAGCTATAATTACAAACCACGGGGCATTGGCGCAGTTGGCTAGCGCGCTTCCATGGCATGGAAGAGGTCAAGGGTTCGAATCCCTTATGCTCCACCACAATTTTTAGCTTTCTATTTTTTCGGCTACTGCTTCTTTGATTCCATATTTTGCCTGCTGAGCCAGACCGTTTGCAACAACCTGCGTATCTTCATAAACATCAAATTTATATGCTTTACCCCACCGGATGGAAATAAAATGGACGCCTGGATTTACATATTTTTGTCCATTAATAAGCTTGGTCGTCGCCACCCATCTGGCAATTACTAATGTATTCCAAGGAAAACCTTTTACTACAACATCGTTAACCTGGAATGTAAGCTTAGGTAGAACTCTGCCTAATCTTTCAAACCATTTTCTTAAGGCATCTTTATCATGACGAGTTCCACCTAATGCATGATCACCAGCAAAATGATGAATTACGTTACTACTGATACCCCCAAGAACTTTATTATAATTATGATTTTCTACATCAATAAATGTATCTTTAACTTTTTTCGTAATAATTTTTTTATACAACATAGTTTAATTATACCTATTTTATATGCACAAATTGAGCAGATTGATTCCATAGTGATTTTTGAATTGATGGTTCAAGTGCTTTTTCATCAACTTTATTCGATATCTTTTTCTTTATATAGTATTCACCAGACTTCCAATCTAAATCTCCAGATTTATCCGCAAGCCACACTAGGGTCTCCGCACCTTTTCTTACAGAAATTAAAAACAATTTTTTAATTGGTGTGTGGTATGCATATTTCATAAGACTCGTGGTATCACTTGCGAAATTACTGGCAACATTACCCGGATGAAATGCAGCAGTAGTTATTCCTGAATTATGGAAGCGATTATGCAACTCTTTAGTGAAAAGAATGTTTTCAAGTTTTGCATTTCCATAAGCAATCTGTGGCGAGTATTTTTTTGTTAGCTCAAGATCATTAATGTCAAAGTCACTGAGTACTCGATTAGCAATACTTGAAGTATTGATAATCGAAGCATTATTTTTAATTAAAATATCCATCAGGAGGTTCGTTAATAAAAAATGTGCCAGATAGTTTACTTGCATTGTTTTTTCATGACCGTCTACTGTTAGTTCTCTATTACCAAAAATACCACCAGCATTATTGGCGAGTACATCAATTTTAGGAAAATCTTTTCTTAAATTAGTAGCCAGTTTTCGGACGTCATCTAATTTAGCAAAATCAGCTGTGTAAGTATGAACTCCGAGTTCTTGGGCCACTAATTTTGTTTTATCAGGTGAGTGACCTATGGCAATCACTTGATGACCAAGCGCATGGAGTTGACGAGCAGCCTCTTTCCCGATGCCATCGCTTGCACCTGTTATTACAATTGTTTTTTTCATTACTCTTCATTCCTGAATAAATATCGCGCAGGCCCACCCGGCGGCCTTAATATATTCTGTTTTTTGGATAGTTTTTATTTTAAAGCCGCGCAGACTGCGCGAGATTTATACTCCTATATAACGCTTATACTAATCAACTGTCAAGTAGCTTCAAAAATGTTTGTTCGTCAATTATTTCTGTTCCGAATTTATCGGCTTTTTTTTGCTTACTTTCACCAATTGCTTCTCCTGCGACAAGATAAGTAGTATTCTTGCTGACGGCACTCTGAAATGTTCCACCTCTTTCTCGAATTTTATCTGCTGCAGCTTCGCGTCCCATGCTTTCAAGTGACCCAGTAATAACGAAACTTTTACCACTTAAATTACCAACCGCTGGCAATCTAACCTCTTGAATAACTACCTTATTTTTATTAAATTTCTCTATTAGTTCTTGATTCAAGGGTTCACTCGCCCATGCGGAAATTGATTCTGCAACAACCACTCCGATTCCATCAACTGAAGATAATTCTTCAGTTGTAGCTTGAAGAATATTATCAAGATTTCTAAAATAATTAGCAAGATCTGACGCTGTTTGTACTCCTACATGACGAATACCCAACGCAAAAATAAATTTAGAAAGTGGTGGATTCCTTTTTTCACGAATTGATGATATCAAATTTTTTGCGCTTAATTCCGCAAACCGATCTAGCTTAAGAAGTTGGGCCTCGTCTAACGAATAAAGATCGGCAGCATCGCGTATAAGACCTGCCTCTAGAAGCGCTTTAACATTTTTCTCGCCCAAACCATCTATATCAAGTGCCTGCTTGGAAGCAAAATGTTCGATGTGTCGCCATGTTCGCGTTGGACAATTGTTATTAACACAGCGCCAAACTGCTTCATTTATGGGCTTTTCGAGCTTTGTATTGCAATCAGGGCACTTATCGGGCATAACAAAACGTTTTTCAGATCCATCTCTCAGAGAAATGACAGCTTCTACAACTTCAGGAATAATATCACCAGCTTTTTGAATAATAACCGTATCACCTATCCTCAAATCTTTCTTCTCAATCTCATCTTCATTGTGAAGTGTAGCCATCTGAACAGTACTGCCTGCAATGACTACAGGCTCAAGCACCGCTACTGGTGTCGCTGCACCAGTTCTACCAATACTAATAAAAATATCAATCAATTTTGTAGATGACTGTTCAGCGGGGAATTTAAATGCAATTGCACCCCTTGGATTCTTTCCTACTATTCCAAGTCGTTCATACAAATTTCTGTTGTTTATCTTAAAAACAAGCCCGTCTGTATTGAATGGCAGTTCATGCCTCTTATCACGCCACTTTTCTATAAAATCTTTTATATCTGCAATATTTTTAAGTTTCCGAGCACCTTCATTCACTATGAATCCAAGGTGCTTAAGCTCTGCAAAGGCAGCTTCTTGAGTCATAATTTCAGCAATTTCGTCTCTCAAAAGATCATAAGCTCGAAAATAAAGTTTACGACTCGCTGCTACAGCTGGGTTAAGTTGACGAATAGTACCTGCTGCTAAATTTCGAGGATTAGCGTAAGTAGCTTCATCTTTCAAATTTAACTTTGCGTTTAGTTCTTCAAAATCCTTTTTGTACATTACGATTTCACCACGTACTTCAGTTCTTCCTCTTGAAAATAAATTATCTCCGTGTAATTTAAGTGGAATACTCTTAAGGGTTTTACAGTTCGCTGTAACGTCTTCACCTATAAATCCATCACCACGTGTCACCGCTTTCCTTAGGAGACCGTTTTCGTAAATAAGTGAGCATGCCAGCCCATCCATTTTTATATCACCCCAGAACTCTGCAGTTTTGGAGGCCACTTCAAGCTTTGTGATTCGCTGGACCCATTTATCTATTTCAGCGTCTTCAAAAACATCATTAAGACTTACCATGCGGGTTCTATGTTCTACTTTTTCAAATGAATCAAGTGGTTGCCCACCTACCCTTTGCGTTGGTGAATCTTCGGTAATATATTCTGGATATGCAACTTCTAGTTTCTTTAGCTCAGAAAAAAGTGTGTCATAAACTGCGTCAGAGACAGATGGTTTATCGAGAACATGGTATTCGTGAGAATAAGTATTAAGTTTGTCCCGGAGTTTTTTTATTTTTTCTACTTCATTCACTCCAAGCTCCTATACAGTTCATAAAGATATACTTGGCTGAATAAAAATATGCCAAATACCAGAACGAATAGTACGTAAGGAATAAAACTTGTACTAATGATTGCAAATAGGTAAAGCACCACAAGAAATAAAGAAATAAGTGTAATAAAAAGAAGTGTTATTCTTCCTAATACCTTTGTTCTTCTTAATTTTGTAAGAGCAATCGATTGCTTAAGGGCTTTCATCGGACGCACTCGAGTTGTAGCGCTTATGTAAAATGCCGGCCATAGCATCGTAAAAAGCAGGAGTCCGAAGAAAAGAGTTAGCGCAGATACTAGAAAGACGAGCGTAGTTTCCATTGATGATCCACTACTCTTTAGCGCAACACTCAAAAAAGCTCCAGCGAATAGCGCAGGAATAAGTGAAAGTACAAGTACTGTCGCTACAACTAGGGTAGGGATGAAATGCGCTGTTCCCTCATAGAATGCATCCAGCACCTTAACATTTTTGCCTTCACCAAGATTCTTAAGTAGCCAGACTATGGCCATAACAGCAATCAAAAATAACAGTAATTGGGTTAATACTACTGCATCTGATTGACTATTACCGTTATACATATTAGAAATAGCATAAGAGAGTAGAGTGCTCGTTTGGTTTATTTTTGACGTGCTACTATTCACCGCACTACCCATGCTTGAAGTAAGTGAAAAGCCCATGACAAAAACAAAATAAAGCACTGCGTAGACAAGGATCACTCCTAGTAATTTCTTCCTATGAAGCAACATAGTCCCGTAAGATTTTTGAAACAACTTTCCTGTTCCAATAATAGATCGCGGAACTGATTTTATAACCGGCTTAGTAGCTTTATTTTTAGCCATGTATTTTACCCATTTAATGCTTCTATTATACAACTTTTAAACTAAAATAACCCGGCTAAAACCAGGTTATTTATATGGTGGGCAAGGAGGGACTCGAACCCTCAAGCCTTGCGGCAACGGATTTTAAGTCCGTCGCGTATACCAATTCCGCCACTCGCCCATTTCTGTGCTATCTATTATAGCAATTGGAGGCGCCTACCGGAATTGAACCGGTGTAAAAGGTTTTGCAGACCTCCACGTAACCACTCCGCCAAGGCGCCAGCAATGTAGATTATAACAGAGAACATGCGTGACGATAAAACAACATTGCTAAAACTCTTCCAATTCAGCCTTAGTGCTGTATGGATCGTCAAAACGATAGTAGTCTCCATTTTTAGTTTTTAAATAGTTCCAACTAGCATTTTTTTCACCATGATTATCCCTAATCATACTTCCACGGGCGGTCGCACGTGTGCGTGGAGGAGTATCATAAAGTTTTAAGATTTCAGAATAAGATATATAGGGAGATTCGATTTTATCCCAATACCGCATGGCAGGCCCTGAAGGAGAAATACGATCCCACGTTAAGGTTGCGGCGACGACATCTGCGTTAAAACTATTTATCTGATTTTCATCAAATCTTTTTCTCAAATAAAAATGACGTATGGCAAAATCCGCAAGTTCAAGTAGTCCTGCGTATTCACCCTTATTTAAGTCTGCTAATTTTAATTGATCGATTACGTGGCCCCATAGCGGCAAAGCTATTCGTTCGTCTTCTGGTAATTCAATATTCTCATTTAAAATATATGCCTGTTCTAGTAAAATTTCCTGATAATTAACAGCAGATATTACATTTCCGTCTAGGGTCTCCATGGTTTTCGTAAACCCTAAATCTTTAGAAAATGATTCCGCTGCATAGCCTGGACTTTCAAATGATTTTCCTATTAATACATCATTATTAAGCTTATCTTTGTGTTCCACGATTCTAAGCATGAGCGAAGTTGTGGCAAGATCCAAAAAATTAATTGTTTTAGAAAAATTTGCATCCGCAAAACGCACTTCAAGCCTCGCGTAATCCCCTCCTGGAGTTACAGTGTCCTGGTCAGCCCCCTCTGGAGGTACAATTGCCATTGGCTTAGACCCGTGCGTTATGCGTTGTGAAAGTTCACCCGTAATAGTTTGAAAACCAATGCCTGAAATCTTTTGAGATAACTCAAAACCATTATTAACTATTCCAGCACCGGACCATACTCTTGAAGCCCAAAGTGAAGGAAGAATTGTCATAAAGTCTATGTCAGCAGTAATCGATCGAGGTATTAAATAATTTTCATGGTACCCCGTCGTATCCGAAACACCTTTAATAATAGAACCTGTATTTCTGAATAAACCTTCATGTTCAAGATTAGAGGCTGAGATTATATCTACGATTTGCAATATTCCAGCGTAATCAGCCGCTGCAGCCTGTCTAGGGCCAAGACATTCTGCGGTTGCGATCTCTAAGTTTTGCATGTCAAGGTAGGCTCTACCGCCAGAATCTAAATAACCATATCCTGCACTTCTGAATCCTGCGTCGCGAATTACTTGATCATTCAAAAATCGATTTTCATCGTTGAATAATTCGCTATCAGGGTTTATTTGAATTGTTATTTCAGATTCAACTCCAATAATACGATCGGGTGGTGTTTCGGAAAAAAAATCCTTAACAGTAATGTCTTTTTCCATATTCAGATGCTTTCCTATAGAGACGCTTGTGGCTCTACGGCTACGCTGAATGTGTTTACAGTTTTTCGATAGCTAGTCTGAGAAAAAATTTTGCGCTGAGATACCGATTTTTGAAAATATGACATGATTAGCAGCGCTGGCTTCACTGGTTCAATTCCTTCAAAATTTGCGTCTATAGCTCTGAGTAAAGCGGCTCGAGCAGTTGTATCTCCATCCATTTCAGTACTTACCAGTCCTCCGATTGCAGTTGAAGTGACTATGTTGGGAATAATATCTGTATATTTATGTAGTGCTTCTTCCAACAAAAAGAAACCTTCCGAAGGATTAGCGAGGGAAAGTTTTTCAAAGGTATTGCCATATTCTTGAATAGTAGATTCATTGATTGTTTTGAAATCATCTTTTTCGAAAGTCACTATATGTATCAGAGAGTTAAGATTATTGTGCATAAAAAATACAATACCACAATTTATTAAAAAAGATAATAAATGATGAAGTATGGTTTATTGAAGTTTGTCTTTGGTACCGCCGTAGGGACCAGTACCATAACCATACTTTGAAACAGGCTCAACCTTAGAATTACCAGATAATATATCTAAAATACTAGTGATACCAAAAACAGCTAAAATTGCCGCGCCCAAAACACCAATAAATTGTTTTCGGGTCATTTCCTTGGACATGATTTCATTCAGTCGTTTATTCATAAATACTACTTTTCTCAGCGCTTATGCTCTAATGATATCACTTATAAGTACCGGCTTCATCGGCTCTCTTCTGGTTTCAGAAAGCACGCTTGTTTCAGCAACCATTATTTTGTTGTTTTTTCCTCTGTTAGTTATAGCAATAATTAGAATTGCCAATTGATACATAGCGATGATTGGCACCGCTAAAACAATTTGGTTCATTATATTTGGCGCCGGTACCATTAAAAATGATACGATAAACGCTCCTGCAATAACGTACTTCTCGTATTTGAAAAGTTTTTTGGGCTGCAAAGGCTTTATTCGATTAATTAAAATTAAAATTAAGAATAATTGGAATAACATGGCTGACCCTAGCAAATAAAATGATACAAATGCACCATATTCATTAATGGTATATAAAGCTTGTATTTGACTAGAAGTAAATTGAGCTCCAAGAAAATGTAATGCAAAGGGTAAGCCTGCAAAATACCCAAAAAGTACCCCTATGGTTGCCAGCAAGAAAGAGTACAAACTATAACGCCAAATTAGCTTATCGATTTTTGCATTAAAGAGTGGATGTAAGAACTTTAGAATATTAAAGATAATAACCGGCAAACTAATATAAATTCCAAAATACAAACAAACCTGAAAAAGAAAATTAATGCCACTAGTCGGCGAAGTGTATATAAACGCTTGTCCTTTCGCGGGTCGTAACATAATTCCTATTAATTGTTGTTGTACAAAATAGCCCGCCAAAGTTGCGAGAGATATACATAAAGCAACTACAAATAATCTGGAACGAAGTTCTGCTAAATGATCTGAGAAGGTAGGAAGATATTTAGGATTTTTTATCAGTTTTTGTTGTCTTAGATAGTTTTTCATTTTCTTTTTTTGTTGGTTTCGTTTCTTCTTCGCCGTTAAGCCCTTTTTTCAATTCTCTCAAAGATTCACCGATACTTTTAGATAATTCAGGTAATTTTTTCCCACCGAAGAGGAGTATAAGTATAAGAAGAATGATTACAAGCTCTGGAGCATTTAAGTCTAGTATCGCGAAATTATGTAACATTGCACATCCTTTACTGTTTATTCTACTTAGAGTATATAGTCGCCATAAGCATATATCAAGTGGCAACAAGCTTTTTAAGGATTCGCTGTAGCAGTATAAGTAATGCTAGCCGAATATGTTCCGTTCTTGTTACTCGAGTCAGCGCAAACTCCATACCACACTACAGTAGTGTCTCCGATATCTACTCCAGTATTTTTAGGCGTTGGTGTTGTTGTTGTTTTAATAGTGTACCCTGGCGCTATCGAAAGACCCGAAAATGTAGAAAGACTTGGGTTTGTTAAATTAGTGGTCGGGCCTGAGCCAAAACCCCCTTGCCCATCAACCCGAAACCCCCATGTATTGGTCGTTAGAGCTGCTGGGGCTACAAACGTCCCCGATGTAGATGGAATAGAACTGGGGCCGTTATTCAGGCTTGTTTGGGATGTAGTGGCGCTAAGTTGAAGAAAATAGCCATTGGTATTATGGGTTGTTACGATAACTGAATCTGATCCTATCGCACAACTACCCGAGCTAGATGGAGTAAGGTTAAGCCCGACTGCCGCGCTACTTGTTATTGTTATTGAACATGAGGAGTACTGACAATCGCCATAATTTCCACTACCATACGTTGAATTAGCGAAAACTGTAGGCTGAATGAGGAAAAAAAATAGTGCTAGGGATGCTATGATAATTTTTTTTATCACAATTTAGAAACCATCCATGTTAGTAAATGCGTTTCAATAGTTAAGCTTCGAGAAAGTAGCGACAACACAGATAGCGGTTTTTGCCCATCGTCCTTATTTACAAGAAGCATTTCAGAGGTTTTGATGTTGCCGCATGCGTCTAGCGCAGTAACAGTAATACTATTGTCTCCTTTTTTAAGTTGAACTTCATGTTTGAAATTTCCATTACTTAAAGAGTCTCCAGTGTAAATGACAGTGCCGTTATTTTTAACCACTTCGCTCACTGTAGCTTTTTCACCACTATTGCCCTCGACTACAAAGAATTTTCTAGCCGTATGAATATAAGATTTATCAACATTTGAAAAAGTAGGCGTATCCATCTTTTGGCATATTTTTACGCTAACGGCAGTGTCAGCTTTTGCTAAAGGGCTTATTGTTAAAAATAAAACTACCCAAATAAATGCAGCTACCGATTTACTTCTTCTTGTTCTTATTTGGGCCATGCTTTTTCTTCTTCTTGTTTCTTCGATGCTTTGTAATCTCATGGATTAAAAGTATCAATACAAGAAGTATAGCAATTCCACCTATTATATAGCGAGCAAGTTGCGACATCACAATTACATATTTCGTGCCGAGCGTGCTCGTTTTACCAAGATACGTGACTGATCCATTTATCTTATAAAGACCCATAAAAGGAGTATTTTTCCACTCAATAGGTATCCTCCTTATAGTCTGAGGAAGAACTTCTTTAACGCTCGAGAAATTTAGTTTAGTAAAACCAAACATGTCTTTGACTGTTGCATTCACACTTGCAGAAAAATGGAGCGTACCGGTATTTGCAACACGAACATAACCTGTTAAATTTGGTTTCTGAAAAGGCTTTGTATCCCAGCTCAGTAAACTTCCCTGATTAACCGCCGGCCCATTGACGGTAAGATAGAAGATCGAACCGAGTCTGTCTTTAATAGTTACTCCATTAACCACCTGGGGGTTTTGAATTTCTGCAAAGACTACCCCATAATATCCTCCTGAAAGCACTGCTGATGGAACATTAATGGTATATGGTACCGCTACAGTTTGACCCGGATTAATATGATAAGTAGTGCTTGGAAAATTAAACCAGCTGGCAATATTTATTGCACCTGGAATTGGACTAAAATCCTGTTGGTAGTCTTCTCCAGAAACACTATATGGTGTTGCATAAACAGAAAAATCATACGCTGCGGATCCCTGGTTAATAACTTGGACAGTTCCGTTTGAAGAAGCTCCTTTGTCAAATGATTGAATATTTGATGTTGGCGATAACGTTAAACTTTGTTGTGATGTGGCTGACTGTGCATATACTTTTGGCAATAGAAGCAAAAAAGAAAGACAAATTAGAACAAAAAAACCACCCCTCGTTATTTTTCTTTTTAGCAAGCTATCCATTAATTGGCAATTCCTGTGTAAGTTACGGTTGAAGCATAAGTACCGGACGGTTTCGTAGTATCAGCGCTGACTCCATACCATACGACAGTAGTATCATTCGTTGCAGTTGTGGCTGTTACTTTAAGTGTATTTGGTGAAGCGGAAAGTGGCGTACCTGCAAATGAATATGTATTGCTAATAGCCTGGCTAGCAGAAGCTACTGACGGGCACGCAAAACCACCAACGCCAGTGACACAGTAACCCCAACTATTGACAGATTGAGGAACGGTTGGGCTAGCTTGTGTTCCTGCTGATGGACTAATTGTATTACTTCCAGAAATTAGGTTTGCAGTAGAGGCGGATGAATTTGAAATTTTTAGCGTGTACCCAGCACTATCATTTGTGCTGATTGTGACTGTATCACTTCCAACTGTTTGTGCGCCAGACCCAGACGGGGTTACTGAAAGATTCAACGTACCGCCACTGGAAATCGTAATAACTGAGGCGACTGCAACATTAATTGTAGTTGTAGATGTTGCCGCGGAAACTATTGTCGAGGGTAGCGCAAACAATAGTAGGAAAAATGCAGGAATAATAAAAAAATATTTTTTCATAATGAATTTTCATTATCCAAAATTATGATTATTGAATAATTACTTATAATCATACCAAATATGCATATGCTTAACAACTTTCTATGCTATAGAGAGCAGCATAGTCACTAATGTTTGATGACCACATTTAACTTATGTTAAAATTTAATCAATATGAGGTGTATTTTATAATGGCTGGTATTGCTGCAAGACTACCGCAAGTAAGCGGTGATGATGGTGCTTGGGGCACAGTTCTCAATAATTTTTTGGCCCAATCACTCGTAAACGTCACCACTGGCGCTACTACATCTGCTCAAAATGGTTATCTTACGCAAATTCGGCTCATAACATATGCAAGTAGCCCTGCGACTCTTACACCAAATCCTGGCCAAACTGCATTAGTGGATTCTACCAATGGTGCTGTAAGTATAGTGCTACCTGATGCAACTGCCACATACAATATTTACAATATAAAGAAAACTGACAACACAGCCAATACGGTAACCATCAATACAACTTCTTCCCAGACAATAGATGGAAGTGCTTCTGCCGTAATTCAAGTACAATATGCATGTGTTTCAGTTGTAAGTGATGGAACAAAATGGCATATTATATAAAAACTATGGGCTATACACCCTATATCCACACTGCAAAGCTATATTTTCACAATCAGTATGCATTTTTGTTATAGTAAATTCTTAAGTACCTAAGCTATTCTTAACTTTTCGGTAATCTATTAGCCGCTAGCATTAATTTTAAAAAATAATTTGAATTATTGAGCTCATTTATTTCGGTAACTTTTAAATCATCCTATTCCCAGCATAGAAAATCCACCGGAATAATTATTATTTACCACGTACGTTATTATCATCATTCCATCAGCTCCATTGCCAGATTGATAACCATAATCGTACGATCCACCTCCGCCTCCGCCAGGAGAACCACCATCAGATCCAAATGCTTCAAAATTATTGCTGGTGCCTCCTGCACCGAGTCCATTTAGATTTTGACCACCCGAAATGCCTGACATACCGTTGCTTAGACTTGTCGCCCCAGCGCCCCCAGCAATCCATGAACCAAGTCCTCCAGTATAAGAAGCACTTACTGAAACTGTATAGTTAGTTCCACCAGCAGCACCACTAAGGGCCGCCGTTTGATCGCTACCACCTCCACCGCCGCCGCCAGTTGCATCAAAAATAATTACACCGTCTTGCGAAAAAGATGTTGTCCCGCCATTTGTGCCGTCAATACCAGATGAATTTCCGGCACCTCCAGTACCTACAGTATATGTGTAAGTTGAGCTAGATTTAATAGATATTGTTTTAATGCTATAGCCTCCGCCTCCGCCTGCATAGCCATAGCCAAAGTTATTTTGATCACCTCCGCCACCGCCCCCTCCTGCACCCCAAAGTTCAACTGTTGCAGAAGTAACCCCCGCTGGTGGCGCCCATTGACCACTGCCAGCAGAAGCAACAACAAAAGTTTTAGTTTTAATCGTAATTATCCTACTGAAACTAGCTTGTGACGAGGTACTACTCAAAGATATACGTGAAACACTCGTTGTGGTTGCTGAATTTTTTGTATAGCTAGGTGCATTTAATGCCGCCAACTCAATCATTCCAACACCACTTGCATTATAATTTGACCAATTTGGTTGCATATTTACATACGTACCCGAAACTATCAACGCGCTAAGGTCAACTGAACGTGAATTATAATTTGAAATACCCAGATATGTGACAGGAATTGCGCCACCAGGAGTTAAGGCCAGAGAGCCTAGATTACCAGACATAGTATATCCACCGTCAGCAAATAGAATTAAGTTACCAACTGTAAAGCTATTCAAAAAAATTGTAGAATTTTGTGCGCTCGATGCTTGCAGGACAGGGCTAGAAGTTGCTCTCAAACCAGAATAAACCGCGATATATGCTGATCCCGATGTACCACCAAGTGTTGCAAATTTAAAGGTAGATTGCCCGGCCGTTGTGTTGTAACCAATCATGACAGTAAGGGCAGGTGCGTTTCCAGCCTTATTTACCGGATTAACCCACGTAGCACCAGCTCCACTGCCTGCATAACTATTAATACCCGCAGCCGCCACGACAACTATAATCGTGTCACCTGCATTTGTACTAACGGGAAGGGAGACATTGCTAGCCGTAGTAAGACCAGACAAGTTCTGAGCCCTAGTACCCCTTAAAACAATACTCACGATATAGCCTCAACTTCACGAATTATTTTTTTTGTTTTTGCATCTATATATTCGTATCCAAATTCAACATTTACCAATTTCTGAACGTTTGCATCAATACCATTAATATCCATAGAAAATGTTTTTAGACATACTGGCTTTGCATCATTCGGAACTGTAGTCCAATCAATAGAATATTTTCTATTATCTTTACACAAGCTAAGTCTTTTCATTTTTCCATGATCCTCTTCACAGAGCTTATTCACTATATCGTAAAATGTATTTCTTCGATTATCGAACATGGAAACGTCGTTTTGCTTAAGCTGATTTAATATAAATCCGTCACTAAACTCAACTTCCAAATACATATAATTTTTAACTTTCAGACCACATATACGTAATAGTTACAGGGCTCGTGTCACCAGTACTTGCGCTAGAAATAGTTTGCATTTGTAATCGAAGAGCACTTGCATAGACGTTGCCTCCCGCGTTATACGCTCCTACGCCGCCAGTACCAAAGGGTGAAGTGGCGCGAAAAGTTCCGACTAAACCAACCAAGCTCATGGCAGAATCACCCGATGCAACTTGAGATGGCGTAACATAGGTGGATTGCAGTGATCCAGTGATTGTTATGCCAGTACCAGGAGTATTTGAAGATATTTTAAATGTTGGTCCGCTAAGTGTGTTGTAAGTTCCAGAATGTAGTGGAGCCTGATATTTTGTAAAACTATTGCTATTTACAACTATGGTATAAACCTGATATGAAGACGTACTATCATCGATACTTTTGAGATTCATTTCAGTACGATTTGTCGTAGGAGTTGCGCTTGCTCCATTAAATTCAGTAAAAGTAACAGTTGTAGACATTTCTTAACCTAAAGTGCTTTCTTGTGCCAACCCTTAAATACTCCGGCATCATCGTATTCATACACAATTTCTTCATTATCAACAACTGTTCTGTTGCTCAAGCCCACCATTGGATGGATTTGATTTGAAGCGCTAATATTATCATTTTCAACACTCAAAAGTGCTCCGTCTTTTTCCAAATTTGATTTCGTTGCTCCAGCTGGCTGCAATTGGCCTGGTACTAAATTGCCATTTGCATCCAATTGAACTCCAATATCTTTACCAACTAAATTAAGATTATTTTTTTGTTTTGATGAAGGATGCTTAAGGCTCATGCAATCCAATCTCCTATTTATTCAAAATATAAATTACATTTACATATAAAGTCGTTATCGATGTAGATAAGGTTACGGTCCAACCCGTTGCCGCTGAGGTAGCCGGAAGAGGAACCTGAAATGCGGCACCACGCATATCTGAAGCAGGAGCATAGAAATAGTACGATTTTGTGCCATCAGACAACTGCACTGAAACTGAAGTGGATGAAGTATTCGTAAACCATATTTCAGAGATATCTGCATAAATACCTGAGGATGGTGCTGAAATTACAGTTGTAGCGCTTGCTGAAGTTACTGAAACAGCGCCCGAACCTGTACCAGCTCCAACTAAATCTCTCGAAGCTTGTGGGACAACGACCGCACGGCCTATCTTATCTCCCATTGCTCCTACTAAGTTTCCATTTGCTTGAGTAGCAGGAAAGGACGAAGAACCGGTTATAGCAATTAACCCTTGTTCATTCGCAGCACTTGGCGCAGTCGAACCCGTTGGTTGAAGTGGAATAAAACTCATATGAAATCATTATAACTTTTTAAGCTTATTCTTGAAAGAATTGCAATAAAAAATACTACTTAACAATTTCAAAGTATTAATTAACTTAACCATCAATTGTGCCACGACAGTTTTAAAATTTGGGGTGAGAATATCAGCAAAACTCTCATTGAATATAAAAAGAGCTGTCACAAGCTCTTATAATACAAATTGGTGCGGGTTAAGAGACTCTAACTCTCGACCTCTTCCTTGGCAAGGAAGCGCTCTAAACAACTGAGCTAAACCCGCATATTACAAGGGAAGATTATAGCTAATAACATCTTCCCTTGCAACATCTAGACTTATTCAGTAATTATTGGTTTGCTATCAGCATGTTTGCGCAATGGAATTTCTTTTAAGAAAAACACTGTTACGCAGGCAATCACCAATACGAAAGCACTGACTAAGAACACGTGTGTCAGCGATGTTGCAAGCGCTGTTCGGGCAGATTCAATAAAACCATGAAAAGAGTTCGTAAGCTCAGTATGATTGGGGGCTTTTGAGATTGCTCCTAAAATTGTAGTTTGATTAGAGGGCGAAAGTAATTGCTGCAAACCATTGGCGTTCAAATTTGTCACTGGATGACCAGCCTTACTCATCGTTTCAGCAAAAGCTGAATTGGAAAGCGACCCCAGCTTTGTATTTAATTGACTATTCAAATAGGTGCCCATTAGTGCCACACCAACAACTGACCCAATTCCTCTAAAGAGTTGTGATGAGGAACTTACCACTCCAAGAAATTTCTGCTCAAAAGCATTTTGAATAATTAAGGTGAAGAGCGGCATAGTGATTCCGATACCGACTCCAAGTGGAATCATTCGAAGAATAAGTTGCAGATGTGAGGTATTGGCAGAAATTGTTGAAAGCCAAAAAAGAGAGCCAGTCATAAGAAAGGCACCAGCAATAGCAATTTTTTTGTATTTACCCGTGCGAGCAACAATTTGGCCCGATGCGATACTCGTAAGTGCCAGTGAAAATACCAGCGGAAGCAATATGATTCCTGAGTTTGTAGCTGAAGCTCCCTGAACCACTTGAGCAAAAAGCGGCAAGTAAATAATTGCTCCAAACATCGCAATACCGACTAAAAACAGCATTATTATTGAGACCCTGAAGATACTATTCTTAAAAATCATGAGAGGAATTATCGGATCCTCGTGTCTACTTTCCCAATATACGAAGTATCCCAATAACGCAAAGCCAAGTGCAAATAGACCATATGATTGCGTAGAGCTCCAGGCAAATTTGTCACCGCCCAGATTGAGTACCAAAAGAAGCGCTGCGAGTCCCGCCGCTATAAGGGCTGCTCCCCCAAAATCGATTTTCTTTTCAGCACCCTTAGCAATAATTGTCGGCAAGTACATAAAAATAAGGCCAAAAGCGATGATGCCAAAAGGAACATTAACGTAAAAACACCACCGCCACGAAGCGTGATCCGTAAGAAAACCACCAAGCAGTGGACCTACAACAGAAGAGAGCCCCCATACTGCTCCAATAATTCCTTGCCACTTGGGTCTTTCGGCGGGTGTAAAAAGGTCACCAATGACTGCAAAAGCACTCGAAAAAAGAATTCCTCCACCGATACCCTGTATTGCTCTAAAAACAATAAGTGATGTCATATTCCAGGATAATCCTGTGAACATAGAGCCAATAACGAAAATAAGTATTCCAGTTAGGAGCATTTTTCTTCGTCCGAATATGTCTGACAACTTTCCGCTAATTGGAATGGTGATTGTGGAGCTCAAAAGGTATGCAGTCACAACCCAACTGAGTTCAGAAAGTCCATGAAACTGATTAACTATCTTCGGCAGTGCTGTCCCAACAATTGACTGATCAAGTGCAGCCAAAAAAAGACCCGACATAACCGCAACCATGACAAATATTTTTTGTCGTATCGAAATGTGATGTAACATATTTTCCTTTTCTTTAATTCCTAGGTTATGGAATTTTTACTTTTTACCTATTGCTCAAATCATATCATATTTCGTATTTACCTATTGCTTAATTTGCTAAAACAATATCTGTTATGTACAATTATTAAGCATTTGTGCGGCGCCTTAGCTCAGCTGGTAGAGCAGAGGCCTGAAGAGCCTTGTGTCCCCAGTTCGAGTCTGGGAGGCGCCACCATAATGTTCTCACTATAATTTAGTGAGTTTTTTTATGTCCGCGTAACATCCGATTCATCTTCAATCTCATGTCCAATAATTTCTTCTAATAAATCTTCGATGGTAACAATTCCGACTATTTTGTCATTTTTTTCTATTGCCATAAGGTGAGTATGCGCAGCTATGAATTTCCTAAACATAGTATCGAGGGCAGTTCTTGCTCCCACGATATGTAATTTATGTACGGGAAGTTCGCTAACTAAATATGAACGCTCATCGAAATCTATATCAACAAGATCCTTCATTAAGAGAATCCCTCCTGGCTCATCAATAGATGTGCCAAGGATTGGAATTCTACTAAAACTCTCTTCTTTAATTCTATCAATCATGTATTCATCGATTACACTATTTTCTTGAAGTGAAAAAACCTTTTTAATTGGTGTCATTATGTCAGAAACATGCGTTTCGCTCAGTTTTAATGCACCCCTTATAATTTCTACTTCATCCTCATCAAGTTCACTTTCCTTATGTCCTAAATGCTCAGAAATAATAAGCCCGAGTTCTCGTCTGGTATGTAGCGCACCTTTTTCTTTACCAAAAAAATGATCCAACAGCCATGCAAGTGGTCGAGCAATAGGATACGTAACAATTATCATTATCCTAAGAATTGGGGCACACAAAGCAGTTATAAATAATGCATTCTTCAAAAAATATGCCTGGGGAAGAATTTCTCCAAAAACAACAATCAATAGTGTGCTCACTATTCCAGCTATTAATCCGCTGTATCTGTGACTTAACACAAGTGATGATGATGAGATGACCGCAACATTAGTGAGCAAAATACTTGCTAAACTTAAGTGGGGTTTCACTCTCAATGGATACACCACATAAGCTTGGATATTGCCAAGCTCTTTTTTTCTTTTTAAATCTGCGACATCTAGAGACATTAAAGAAACATTAAGACCTGAGCAAATTGCCGAGAATAAGACTAAAATAAGAACAATAATAATGGTTGCGTACATGTGTTTAGGGAAGCTATTGTACGATAAAAAAAATAATTCCACAACAGATTATGGAATTATTATGGTGGGTGATGAGGGATTCGAACCCCCGACCCCCTCGGTGTAAACGAGGTGCTCTAGCCAACTGAGCTAATCACCCATATCTTTTAAGCGCGTGGTGCGCGAGAGAGGACTTGAACCTCCACAGCCTTTCGGCCACTACCACCTCAAGGTAGCGTGTATACCAATTTCACCACTCGCGCAAAAAATGCGATACGTCACATATAGTACCTAAAATACGCCTAAAACTCAAGTTGTAGTTGCTAGTTTCTAGGTAAATGAGTGAAAAAATGAGAGAGTGAATAGCTTTGTCGCATGTTTTGCAACAGATCTTTCTCTAGAACATCAATTTTAACGCCAGGATTTAAGGTGTTGTAGGGATCAAAAATTTGCTTCACTTTTCTGAAGATCTGATACATCTCTTCACCATACTGTAGACGTATGTATGGCCCACGCACCCTTCCATCATTGTATCCTCCAGAAATAGACCCATCACATGAAACAACTAACTGATAAAATTCTTCCATTATTTTTATTAATTTTTGTCGATCACCAACTTCGTTTAGATCGAAGAAAGGTTGCATATGAATATTTCCATCGCCTGCATGTCCCCACATCGGAACATCAAGATAATTAGCAGTAAATAGTTCTTGTGCTTTTTTTAAAAATTCCGGCAATGACTTGAGCGGCACAACACTGTCATCAATTGCAGGAATTGCTTTTTTGGTTCCCATCGATTCCCATAACACTGCTGAAGCACTTTGCCTTATTTTAAGTAAACGCTCTTGCTCTACTAGATCAAAAGAGACCTGTTGGTGATAGGAGAATTTTTGAAGTATTTTTTTTGCTTTTCTAATTTGTAGATGTTGCGTTCGAGATGCTCTGTTATCGAATTGGACAAAAACGATGGCTTGAGGAGCACTTTCGTCAAGTAGTATTCCCTTTAAAAGGTTTGGAGAAGTTTTATGGACAAAAGATAGTAGACTGCCGCCTACGATTTCAAGTGATGATGGTATAAGTTTCTTCAGCGCTACTACAGCTTCCCCCGCTTTTTCTAAGTCATCAAAATAACCTATAGCTAAAGATTTCTTAGGGTTGTAGGAGGCCGCTTCGACTATAGCCTCAGTAATAATGCCAAGTGTTCCTTGTGACCCAATAAACAATTGGCTGAGATCGACAGACCCGTCCTTACTCATTACATTCTTTAGGTCATAGCCAGCATTATTAATTGAAGTGCTGGTTTGCGATTTCAAAAGATCTTTATGATCACTCAAGAGTCCAGTGAGAGCTCTATATACTTCACCTTCAAAAGTTGATTCGCCCATCTTTTTATTCACTTCTTTTTTTGAAAGTTTTTTTGCTTCAATTATTTCACCGTTCGCAAGTACTACTCTTAGTTGTCGCACGTAGTCTTTCATTACTCCATATTTAACCGATTGATCTGATGATGCATTATTAGCAAGCGCTCCTCCTATTGTTGAATATTCTAAGGATGCTGGTGCGGGGGGTAAGTGAAGACCATGAGTTTGTAATGTCTGTTGAAGGTGCCCAAAGTTAAGCCCTGCCTGCACTGTCACTACTCCCCTACTAGAATCAAGTGCCAATATCTTATTAAGATGAGCTGGAAAGGCTAGAATGATACCTCGACCAATTGCTCCGCCGCCTAAATCGCTGCCTCCACCTCGTGAAGTAATAGAGATTGCTTTACCCCGTTCTGCGAGTTGCCAGGTAAATCGAGCAACTTTTCTTATGTCCTGCTCGGTTCGAGGATAAACAACCATCTGAGGAGTGACTTTAAAAATACTCGCATCTGTCGAGAAATAATCTCGCACATCCACAGATGCCACAACCTCTCCTTCGAGATGATTTTGCAAGTAATCAGTTGCTTTGCTCATTATTTATTTCCCTCAAATTACAGATTAATAATACCATAAGTAGAAAGACCTTTGGTATGTTGTTTAAAGGTCTTTTGTTCGCACGGTTTTCACCATCCACTCATTAATATTATTAAATCTATCAGCAGGTACGTTAAGAGGAGTGTGCGAATTGTATCCGTATACCTGTTGGTTTGAAATATATAGATATCTCGGTTGATATAATCCAATCGCAGGTGCATCACTTTGCCAAGCTTGTAAAAATGGCTGATATTTTGCTGCCCGCAAATCAATGTCAGTATTGATTCTTGCTCCTTCTATGGCAAGATCAGCAACCTTAGATGAATATTCAGATAGGTTGAGGTGTATGGGCGTCTTCTTGCCTATTTGACTAGAGTCCCAATACGCAAAACCATCTGGATCGGCTCCTATATTAATTCCATAAAGCAAGACATCGTATTGATGTGTATCTAAAAATTTAGGGGCTGCTGAAGTATCTTGCCCGATGGTAATATTGACATGCACTCCCAGGCTTGACCATTCTTGCTGCACAACATCTATAATTCGAGCAAGTTCGTCATCCTGCTGATACGTTATATTGAGGGTAAGGTCTTGCCCATTTTTTTGTCGATAGGCCTTACCAGGCACTACAATCCATCCAGCTTTATCTAGTAAGCTTTTTGCTTGATTCTCGTCGTAAGGACTTTGAGAATAGATTGGATTATAGCCAATCTGGCCCTTTAATATCGGTTCTCGAACGGGAACCCCCTTATAGCCAACTGCCTGAACTATGCTTCCTATATCTGTACCTGCAGTTAAGGCTTTTCGAACATTAACGTCACTGAGTATAGATGAAGAATTATTGAGAAAAAGCATGTTCGCACTCATAAGATTAAAACTACTAATGAAATACTTACTAGGAATTTGACTATCCTTTGTTATGAGTCCAGCTGCTGAGATAATTTGTTTTTTAGCTAAAGCTGAAAGTAAAGCATCAGAACTTGAATAAGTACGAAATGTTATTGCATCGAGTTTTGCTACCCCCCTGTAGTAATTATCAAATTTCTTCAATTCAATAATTTGCCCCTGACTGTTAGTGGATATACCACTGAATTTGAAGGGACCAGATCCTACGGGATTCGTTGTATTAAAACTAATGCTTCTCATCTGAACAGGAGCTACTTTAGATAAAAGATGTTGTGGCAAGATTCCAGTGGTTAAGGAATTCAAAAATGGTGCATAAGAATTAGGCAGCGTAAATTTAATAGTTCTTTCATTAATCTTGGTGACGGTGACGCCACTCCAGTTTCCTACGTAAGGAGATTGCGCATCAGGATTTTGCATCATTTGATACGTAAACACCACATCATCAGCAGTTAACTTTTGTCCATCCTGCCACTTTAGATTAGGTTTCAGGATTATAGTATATTCTGTTGCGCTGGAATTAACTTGCCAAGACTGCGCTAAATCCCCCGCTAATTTATTACTGCTATCGTACGTTACTAAGCCACTGAATAATAGTTTTGAAATTGCGGTATCAACTGCGCTGCTTGCATATATGGGGTTTACATTACTAAGCGTTCCCACCATTCCTTCACTATAGAGACCTCCTGGAACAGGAGTTGGTGTTAGATAGAAGCTACCTAAAGAACGTATCTGAACACCTAGAATGATAATTAGTAAAATTAGTAGACTTATCCAACTCGTAGCGAATCTTTGAGATGATTTTACATTCTGCCAACGTCTAAAAATATGTCTATCAAGTTGTTTGTTTGCAGAAAAACTGAAAGCAGCAAGCTGTCTCTTTTGGCTACGTATCTTCCTTTTTAGAATCAACCGCTTAGAAGGTTTTGACATATCTTATTATTTCGAAATAATTCCAAGAACTATTGAGAGAACAAAAATAACTCCAACGATTATTGTCATCTGAAAAATAGTTTTATCAGAACCCCTTCGAACAGTATTAACCTCAGCTGAACCTCCGAAACCAGCTCCAAGTGAAGCTCCTCTAGTCTGAAGCAGAATCAAAATTGCCATGAAAACTGATGAACCGATTGTTATATAGTTGAATAAATTATGCATTGTCTTTTCCTATTAAATCCGTTGCTATTGTTACTATATAGTTTAGCAGGCTTATCACTATACCGACAAGAACCGCTACCCAAAAAGAATCAATTTTAAGCGGTCTGTAGAGTAGGCTTGTGAGGTAAACAACAAAACCATTGATTACAATCAGAAAAAATCCAAGTGTGAGAGCGATTGCGGGTAATGTGAAGATAATTAAAATAGGCTTTACGATCGCATTTAAAATGGAGACGACAAGGGCAGCAATGATTATTTTATATACCCCACCTATTGATGTAATAAAATGCAAAACAGAGGCGCAAGCCCATAGGGCACCTATATTAACAACCCATCTTAGTATAAAAGTATAAAATTGTTTTTTCATAACAAGCAGAAATCATTATAGCAGTGAAATAGAATTATCGCCGATAATTTGAGCACCTTTTTTTGTTATGACGATATCATCTTCTATGCGTACACCTATGCCTTTTTCTTTCCAATATATCCCTGGCTCAATCGTAATTGTCATATTTTCTTGAAGTGGCATTTCATAATCCCCGACATCGTGGACATCAAGACCAATAAAATGCGATACTCCGTGCGGAAAGAAATTAAAAACATCTTCTTTGGAATGTCTTTTATTAAGCGCTCCGATACTGACTAATTGATTTGATATTTCTTGGTGTGTCAATAAAGCAAGCTCCCTAAAAGTCATACCTGGTTTTATTCTCTGAATAATTTCTTTTTGAATATATGTAACAGCACTAATGACGTCTTTTTCGAGTTTTGAGACGTTACCTTTGACAAATGTTCGGGATATATCTGCTGCATAATTAGAAACTTCTGCCCCAACATCTAGTAAGATTACTGAGTTATTTTTAATGGGATGACTGTTTTCAATGTAATGTAGAGTGCAACTATTAGCACCACTTGCAACAATAGGCTGGTAAGCATGACCCGAAGCCCCAAGTAGACTAAATTGTTTAGTGATTTCGGCTTCTATGGATTTCTCCGTTGAAAATGAGTTGAGTGAATTTTCAATTTTTCTGAGTGCTGCGTAGGTTATTGTTGCAGCTTGCGACATCATCTCAAGCTCTTCAGAATTTTTGATCATACGAAACGATGACAAAGTTTTTGAAATATTTTCATATTCAAAATTATATTTCTTCAATCTATTAAGACATATGTCATGAAATGGATTATCTAAAATAGTATCGCTATTATTTTGCCCCACTACTGTATATACGTTTTTTATATTTAGTTTCCCGAGTCGACTCCATCCAGATTCGATATCTAAAATTTCATCCACACCACTTTGTTCTTTTATAGATTGCAAGTTTTGGCTTCCGTCGAAAATAGCATGAATACCTTCTCTAATCGGTAAACTAATGAACGTTTCTTTTGATGCTAAATCCATTACCAAAAATGCCGACGGCTCATTAACTCCTGTTAAATAGTAGAAATCACTATCTTGCCGGAAAGGAAAATGTGTGTCACCTGATCGCTGAAGGAGCGCATTGCCACTAACGAATACGACACCCTTACTTCCAAGTTTTCTTGCTAGCTTATTCCTGTTTTCTGAAAAAAATTTACTAGTAAGTTTATTCATTTTTTACCCTTTCAGATATGGCATTAATTTATGGGCTTTTTTCTTGCCAAGAATTTCTGCAATTTGGGTTTCTGTTGCAAGCTTCAGGCCACTGACTGAATCAAAATGAATCAAAAGTTTTCGTTTGGTAATTGGACCGATTCCAGGCACATCATCAAGCATGCTCGCTGTCTGTCGGCTCGTTTTTAACACACTATGATAACTTACCGCGAAACGATGAGATTCATCTCTTATTCGTTGCAGTAATTTTACAATATTTGCATTATTGGGAATGTCTAGGCGGACAAAATCATTTGACTCATCAGTTCTAAAACCCCTAAGTTGCAGAAGTTTTTTGTCGTTAATGGTGACAAAGCTTTTTTCTTTATGGACAACAATTTCTTCATATTTCTTAGCAAGTCCTATCATTGGAACTGTAAGTCCCAGTTTATCTCGTGCGGCGATGGCAGCACCAAGCTGACCCTTACCGCCATCAATGAGCATTATCTCTGGGATTCCCCACGCTGCAACATTTTTTTCACTCAACCTTCTTAAGATAACTTCATTCATATGTGCAAAGTCATCATTGCCAGGAATACGCATTTTAAATTTTCGATAATTTCGCTTGTCAGCAACGCCGTTTACAAATACCACCATACTTGCGACAGTATCAGTGCCTGACATATGACTTATATCAAACCCTTCGATTCGTCTTGGAGCACTCGAAAGTTTAAAAAGATCCATCATATCTGCAAGCGCGTGATCTTTTGATAAATCAAGCGCCTCTTTGTCTCCAAATAATACCTGTGCCCGTAAAGAACGAAGCGCTAATAATTTATTTCGAAGATAAGCAGCTTGCTCAAATGATTGGCTTTTTGAAGCTTTAAGCATTTCTTTTTCAATTTCACTAATTACTTTATTTTGCGATCCCTTGATGTAAGCAACAAGTCGTTTTAGATTTTTTATATATTGAGCGCGGTCATACTCTTCAGTTTCCGGCCCAGGACAAAGTCCAATATGATAATCAAGGCAAGCACGACTCGGAAGTGTGGTATGAGTTGAATAAGGAAAGGCTTTCCTAAGATATCGCAACGCCTTTCGTACGGGGCCAGATTGTAGAAATGGCCCGTAATACTCGGCGCCATCATCATAGGGGCGTCTTGTAACACTAACAAGGGGTGCCTTGTCTTTGAAAGATATACGGATATAGCAACTGGATTTATCATCACGAAGCAGGATATTGTAACGTGGCAGATATCGGCGCACCATTTCAGCTTCTAAAAATAAAGCATCGACTTCACTATCGACTTCAATCCAATCAACATCATCAATTTCACTTACCAACAAATCTGTTTTTGTGTCACGAAATCTACTTTCTTGAAAATATTGACGAACTCTATTGCGAAGCACTGCTGCCTTACCAACGTAGATAATCTGCCCTTCGGCGTTCTTATGAAAATAAACACCAGGAGTCTTTGGCAGTGTAGCTAATTTTTCTTTTAGCTTTGGGCTCATCAAAGTCCTTACGCTGCTACCAAAGTATTGTTTTTATCTGCACAAATTTTAGAACACGTATCAATAGCCTGATGACATTCTTCACACATGAGTACAAGATTATTACATGGCTTGTATGCGCAATTCTCAAAATTGCTCGTATTGCCCTTGCATCGTATACATATACCAATCTTTTTTGCCTTGTCACTAAATTCAAGATTCATTCTATCGTCAAAAACGTATAGTGAGCCTTCCCAGAAACCTTCATCCGCAAAAGCTTCGCCATACCTAACTATCCCACCATCCAATTGATACACATCCTTAAACCCTCTTTTTTTCATTAATGAACTAAGGATTTCGCAACGAATTCCACCAGTACAATAAGTCACGACTGCTTTATCTTTGATATCATCATATTTATCGCTATCAAGTTCTGAAATAAAATCTTTTGTAGTACGAGTATCAGGAATTACTGCATCTTTAAATTTACCAATTTGCGCCTCGTAAGCATTTCGGCCATCAAAGAAAACTACATCATCACCTTTTTCTTTTAAAAGATTATGGAGTTCAGCAGGTTTTAAATGTTTTCCTGCTCCGATGACTCCTTTTTGATTAACCTTGACTTCATCTGGCACACCGAAAGACACAAGTTCGGGCCTAACCTTAACTTGCAATTTAGGGAAGTTTTCACGGGTACCATCCGACCATTTAAATTCAGTTCCTTTAAAACCAGAAAATTGTTTAGTTTCTTTGATATATCGCTTAAGATCTTCTATATCTCCGCCTACTGTGCCATTAATACCATGCTTTGAAATAATAATACGTCCTTTGAGATTAAGCTTTTCACATAAGGTTCTCTGCCACAGCTTCAACACATCCGGATCTTTAATCGGAGTAAATTTATAAAATAAAAGTATCTTTTCCATTACTGCTATTATATCAGGGGTGGCACTTGTTTAGAATGGCTAAATTAATAATATTTTATGATACAATTAAGCAACTGTGAAAAATAAAAAAAATTTACTCATCATTGCAGCAATTGTTTTATTTTTGTTAGCTGGAGCAGCTTACGGCTCAAAACATATTCAAGCTAGTAAAATTATTGAAACTGGTGGTGCTATAGCGCTATTTGCAATTCTTTTCTCTGAAACGGGGCTTCTCGTTGGATTTTTTCTACCCGGAGATACACTTATATTTGCAGCAGGTTTTTTTGGGTCACAGGGAAAAATAAGCATTTCGGCTGCACTACTTGCAATGTATGCAGGGTCAGTACTTGGAAATATGCTCGGCTACGAGATAGGTAAACGAGGACTTCACAAATTATTTGTGAAAAAAGATTCATTCTTCTTCAAAAAAGAATATTTAGAAGAAGCTGAGGTTTTTTACAAAAAAAATGGAGGTAAGACAATTATCCTCGCACGATTTATTCCAATTATCAGAACCTTTGCACCGCTTGTAGCTGGAATGGCCGAAATGGAGTATAAGAAGTTCTTTCTATATAACATGTTTAGCGGAGCACTTTGGGTTGGTGGAGTAACGACTATAGGTTGGTGGGCGGGTAAAGTTTTTGGAAAATTCTTCAATATTGACAAGTATTTATTCCCAGTGATTATACTCGCAACTCTTGCAACTTTTGCTTCTAGTGCATGGCATTTGCGTAGTACTAAAAAGAAAAAAGAAATTAAATAATTTGCTTTAAAAATTGTCCCGTGTAAGAAGCTGTTATTTTGCTCACTTGCTCTGGTGTTCCTTCGGCAATAACGTAACCACCGGCATCACCGCCTTCTGGACCCATATCAATAATATGATCAGCTGACTTAATAACATCTAAATTGTGCTCTATAACTACCATCGAATTACCTGCATCAACAAGTGCATGAAGTACGTCAAGAAGTTTTGCGACATCTGCAACGTGCAATCCAGTTGTAGGTTCATCTAGTATATAAAGTGTTTTACCTGTTGGGCGACGAGAAAGTTCTGTCGCAAGTTTAATTCTTTGTGCTTCTCCTCCACTGAGTGTAGTTGCTGATTGCCCTAATGTAATATACCCAAGCCCAACGTCCACTAATGTTTGAAGTTTACGATTAATCGATGGGATATTCTCAAAAAATTCAAGTGCCTGTTCGCATGTCATTGCGAGCACATCACTGATAGTTTTACCTTTGTAATGTATTTCAAGTGCCTCGCGATTATAGCGCTTTCCGTGACACTCTTCGCAAGGAACATAAACATCTGGAAGGAAGTGCATTTCAATCTTTATAATTCCATCACCTGAACAATTCTCGCACCTTCCGCCTCGAACATTAAAGCTAAATCTACCTGGACCATACCCCCTAAGTTTTGCTTCTGGCATGGCTGCAAAAAGTTCTCTTATTGGGGTGAAAAGACCCGTATAGGTAGCAGGGTTACTTCGAGGAGTTCTTCCAATAGGAGATTGATCAATAATTATAGCCTTGTCTAAATTTTCAATTCCTTTAATATCTTCATGATGGCCCGAAACGGTATTTGCTCGATGTAATTGAGCTGATAATTCTTTAGCCAAAATATCATTAATAAGACTCGATTTTCCTGATCCACTTACCCCACTCACTACAACAAATTCACCAAGTGGGATTGAGACTTCAACATTCTTAAGATTATTTTCTGTTGCACCAACAATGATAATTTCCTTACCATTGCCTTTTCGAAGCTTTTTGGGAGTTTCAATTTTCTTAGTCCCTTTTAGGTACTGTCCCGTAATGCTCTTGACGTTATTCTCAACTTCCTTGGGTGTACCATGCGCCACAATTTGCCCGCCATGAATACCCGCTCCTGGACCTATATCTACTAAATAATCCGCCGTACGTATTGTATCCTCGTCATGTTCTACGACAATCACACTATTTCCTAAATCCCTGAGTCTTTTGAGTGTTTTTATTAATCGTTCATTATCCCTTTGATGCAACCCGATTGATGGTTCATCGAGAACATACAGAACCCCTGTAAGCCCTGAACCAATTTGAGTTGCAAGTCTAATCCGCTGCGCTTCGCCGCCGCTGAGAGTAACAGCACTTCGTCCCAGACTTAGGTAGTTAAGACCAACGTCTTGTAGGAAAATAAGTCGAGCATCAATTTCTTTACGTATTTGATAAGCAATTTTTGACTCTACTTCATTAAGCTTCAAACCTTTAAAGAAAAGAACGGCATCGTCAATTGATAAATCACAAATATCTATGATTGAAAAATTACCTACTGTCACTGCAAGTACTTCTGGCTTAAGACGCCTACCGCTACACGCATGACAAGGTCTTTCTTGCATGAATTTTTCAATATCTTTTCTAACAAATTCACTGTCTGTTTCTTTATGGCGTCTCTCAAGATTTGGTATTACACCCTCAAAAGTTGTCTCAACTGAGCGACCCCCACCGAGTGGCACTCTGTAAATCTGTTTACCAGTTCCATAGAGAACTTTTTGCATCTGCTCGACTGAAAGCTCTCCTGTTGGAACGTGTGTGCTAAAACCATTGGCCTCTGCCATCACTTCAACTTTTTTAAGATACCAGCCATCGATACGAATTCTGTTCCATGGACGCACGGCACCCTCGGCGATTGTCAGCCTGCCATTTGGAATTACCATTTCAGGATCAACTTCAAGTCGATTGCCAAGCCCCGTGCAGACACTACAGGCGCCATGTGGAGAATTAAAGCTAAATGTCCGGGGTTCAAGCTCTGGAATTAGAATATCTGGATGATCGATACAGGCGTAATTAAGAGAGTAAATAGTTTCTTTATTTGTGTCAGCATTAATAATAAGAAGTCTTCCCTCGGCTATATCAAGTGCCTGCTCAATAGATTGGCTAATTCTTGATGCTCCGTCATCATTTACCACCATTCTATCAACAACAAGTTCAATGCTGTGCTTCTTTGCTTTATCTAGCTCAGGAAATTCATCAAGGGAATATACAACTTCATCAACTCGAACTCGTGCGAATCCAGCTCTTTGAAATTGTTCAGGAATATGCTCAAAAGCACCCTTTTTATCTACAATAATTGGAGCAAGGACTGAGATTCTATTATCTTTATTTTCTTTTGATACTTGGTCAACGATAACTGTCGGTGTTTGTCGAAAAACAGATTTTCCGCAGATTGGACAATGTGGAACTCCGATTCGAGCAAATAAGAGTCTTAAATAATCATATATTTCGGTTACCGTTGCAACAGTTGAGCGAGGATTTCGACTTGTAGACTTTTGATCAATAGATATTGCAGGGCTAAGTCCATCAATTTGATCTACATCGGGCTTTTCCATTAAGCCTAGGAATTGTCGTGCGTAGCTGCTAAGACTTTCTACATACCTTCTTTGCCCTTCTGCATAAATCGTATCAAAAGCCAGACTCGATTTTCCTGAGCCTGATAAGCCTGTTATGACCACTAATTGATTGCGCGGCAAATCTACACTAATATTTTTTAGATTATGCTCGCGAGCACCTTGAATACGTATAAAGTCTTGCATAATATAACACTGTATTCTAGCGCATTATGAGCTTTTTTTCTAGTGTTTGCAGCAATCTTTATTCTATATATGAATCGTATTGATGGCGATTTTGTGCTTGATCCTGAACAGCAGTAATAGCTTCTATATGATTCGCAAGAACTGGATGCGGTATATGATATGTCTTTCCGATAGTTATCGGCTCTACTGAAACTTTAGAAAGTTGCATTAATTCACGCTCTTCTTCAAATGCATCAAGTAGCTGGTTCGCATGTCGTGATCCTATTGTCATTCCATCACCACTCTGCCCATATTTTAAGAAAGTCATGTGCATATTTCGAGGATCGCTCACAATCTGAAATAGACCTTCTTTAGCAAGCTGTTGGGCAATAATACTATACTGTCTTTCGAGTATTTCCTTTTCTTCCGTATCAGCAAATTCAAAAACAACATTTCTCCGATCTTTCTTCATTTCTGGCGTAATCCCTAGCCATGCAATTTTACCTATCTCAAGAGTCAGCGGATTTTCAACAAAATGTTCTTCGAGCGCGGTCACCATCCTATGCATTTCAAACCCATTTTGCAGCGCTGAAGCTAGCTTAGTTTTAATAACTTTAACTGGTGCAATAGTAATGCCATGCCCGTCCTCAAGAATTCTTAGGGGAGCAGAAACAGGACGCATTTCCGATAACAAGTCTTCACCCGTTATGCATGCTCTAAGTGCAAAATCTCCCAGGCAGGCTTCAGTCTCCTCTGTTGCTGGACGATAGATACCAAATCGATTTTCATATGCTTTTGATGCCATTCTTTTCTGCCTCTTATTTGCATCGAGGGAACCTCGAATATTCGGCCCACCCACAGCCGAGAAACGTTTCATATTTTTCCTCTCTTTATTTTTTTAATAACTTTTTCAAAAACTTGATAAATTCACATTACACCCCGCCAAGACTAATTGTCAAACTTACAAGTCGTATGGGATTATGCTCTGGGCATAGAGAGAAAGCTCTTCCAAAAGATATTGTTGATGCTGAGTTAATCCATTATTCTTTAAAGCTGCTTCGATTTGCTTGCCATATGAAGCAATCCGACTCATGTCGCCTCCACCTAGGAGTCGTTGACTAATATATTCATTCCAGGTGGTTTGTTCTTCGTGTGAGAGACTTTTTGGAAATTGACGTGCTTTATATAGAAGTACTAATTTCTGTAAACGATCGTCATTAAATTCAGGGTGAAAATCTGCAATTGTGTTTGCATCACGATTGCGTACATCTTTCATAAGATGCTTATCGTGATCGCCTACGAATCCTTGATAAAGCATTCCATCAACTTCTTGGTATGACACCTCCAGCGATGTTTGGAAGGGCTTTTCGTTCAAGGAGTACGCTTCAGAAAGTTCTATTAAAAATCCTTTTTCCTTTTCCAGTATTTTTAAGTGTTTCTCACATTTTTTTATATCAAGAGAAAGTCGATTACTATCAGCTTCACGCATTACACTTATGGGTGCGACAGCTGGACATTTATTTAATTGAATTTGATACGCTGGAAAACGCTCCTCGCTATCCTTTAGCACTCTGTATGTCATTTTTTCAGCAAGATCTTTTGCTTTTAGTTTAAGGAACGGAGTTGGATCAACATTTAAATCATATACAACTATGTTACCCGGTCGATTAGGGTGATCGAACAAAGTGTACGCAATAGTTGTTTTCTCAGTTTTAGAAGATAAAGAGCCAGAAGTGTAGATATAGGGGGCCCCTGACCGTATTATTTTTTCGGCTTCTTTTTTATCTCTAATGCTTAGTAGAAACTCAAAAAGCTTTGGTTGTTTGTTATGAATTAATTTTGCGATTGCGATTGTTGCTTTAACATCACTGAGTGCATCGTGAGCTTTTTCATGAAGCAGTTTATTTATACTTGTTAAAAGCTCTAAGCGATTAGAGGATTTACCGTCAGGGCCAATTGGCCACTTAATTCCTTCAGGTCTAAGGGCGCGGCACATACGAACTAAGTCAAGAATATCCCACTTACTTCGACCATCAAACCATTGCCATTCATAAGCATCATAAAAATTTCTATAGTTTGTAAATCTAATAAATTCATCATCAAATCGTATTGAGTTGAATCCAACAAAAATAGTACCAGGAGTTGCAATCGTTTTATGGAAATATTCTAGAAATTCTTTTTCGGTTATTCCTTCTAGTAAAGTTTTTTGAGGAGTTATACCGGTAATTAAAATTGCTGAAGGACTTGGCAAAACATCAGCAGTTATTTTAATTAAAATATCGTCCGGCTCTCCAAGTGGTTCCAGATTAAGATCTGTTCTTTGCCCAGCAAATTGCATTATTCTTGCTGTTTTGGGATCGAGGTCTGATGTTTCAAGATCATAAAAATAAAATGATTGTGCCATCTGTAATATCTTCCTACGTTATAGTGTGCCTTGTTGACGAATATATTCTTCAATTGGGAATTTACGTCTAAGCCCATCATATACCATGCAACGAATTGTCCCATATACACTGCGTTCACCCCATGGCCTATCGTGCAGACCAGCTACACTCCACAAAATTCCTACATAGCCATTCGGATCTCCTCCGTCAAGGGAATAGAAATCATTTAGATAAACGAGAGTCTTAAATGCCTCATCGGCTGAAGTTGACCATTCGAGTACCTTCTTTGCCCAATACATTCTCATATAGCCATGTATTTTTCCTTGTTTTCTTAGTTGTATTTGGGCCGCGTTCCAGGCTTGATCATGTGTTTGGGCGTTTTCAAATTGTTCTTTAGAATACACATACTGTCGTTCATCATTAGCATGCTTAGAAAGACTTGCCAGCGCCCATGCTGGCGCTCCTTGCAAGGAATCATAATTATCGTTGTAATAACAGAAATTATCACTAAGCTCTTTTCGAACTACCATTTCCTCGACTAATGCATCAAAATCTTTTTGAAGTGAGCTATCGTCTAATAAACGTTTGAGCGCAGCCTTGTAAACCGTGAGCGTAGAAAGCTGACCGTAATGAAAATATGGGCTCAAATTACTGAGTCCATTTATCACAGGATTATTTCTGTTCTCTGAATAACCCTTTAGGCGATTATCCAAAAACGATTGAAGTGCTTTACTGGCATTCGCCTCACCACTCAGAAATGTGTAGCTACAGTTATTCTTTCTAATTTGACTGATCTGATTCAAAAAATCATTTTTGACTTTTGCAAAAGGCACGACTGCCTTTGACGGCCATTCATGTGGATGGCTCTGGATTTCGTATCCGTCTACATCAAATTCATCAAGCACCCGATGAATTTTTGGTCGGATTGTTCGTGCTCCGTATTCTTGCTTACTACTCGCTTCCCACACAGGGACGATATTATGCGTATCAACAACACTAACAGGCCATTTCTCAGATAACTGTTCTTTTAGCCTCCTAGCACCCTTAAATGGGCTCATATCAAAGAAAATTACCGATGGCTTAAAATGAGTAAAGGCAAGCGATAGCTTCTCGAGCGGTTTTCCGTGCATTGAGATGAAAGGAATATTTTTTGATTCAAGCGTATCGGCAACTTCGCTCAAGCCCTGCAGCATGAATTCATACTGCTCAAAAGATCTATTTATTAAAGTTTGATGCATAACAAAAATAACAGCGAGCGGCAGTTCATTATCTAAAGCGTATTTTTGAGCAGTAGCGAGTGCTAGGTTGTCTTTTGTTCTTTGATCACGACTCATTACATAGAGTACGCATGAGCCTTTTTTATTTTGGCTTAGTTGTAAAATTCTTTTAGTATTCAATTTCCCCACGTGAAGGATCCCCTATTACAATTTTATCGCCCGTATCAACGCCGTCTCTTCGCAATTGATTTAAGATACCCATCTTTTTCATAATATCTCGGAGTCGCTGGATACCAAAATCACTATTAAAATCAGTACGTTCAGCGAATCTTTCTATTTTTCTACCAGTAATAAGGAAACCTTTTTTTGTTTTTGTAACCTTCCAAAGATCAGGTGTATCTGCCATTTTAATGACAGGCAGGGCACTAGATATTTTTTCTTTTTGTTTATCAATCTTATTTTGATTCTTTACTATAACTTTTTGAATCTCAAATAGTGCCTTGTCTAATCCTTTTTTCGCAAACGATGAAATCACAAACACATCAGTTTTTTTAGGCAATACTGCGCGGAGTAAGTCTTCCTGCATTGCAATTATGTCCTCTGGTTGCGTTTCACTTTTGGAAAGTAAAATAATTTCAGGTTTTTTAGCAACGTCTGAGCTATAGGCCTTCAGTTCATTGCGAATCGTAATGTAATCTTTTGCAATATCGTTACTCCCAACGTCAATAAGATGAATAATTACACTGCAGCGGGCAATATGCCGAAGAAAATCATCACCTAAGCCTTTACCTTCGCTAGCACCTTCAATAAGTCCAGGAATATCTGCAAGCAGAATCGCTTCACCACCTACATCGACAACACCTAAATGCGGTATTAATGTGGTAAAGGGATAGTTTGCTATTTCAGGTCGAGCATTACTTACAGCAGTAAGGAAACTGCTTTTTCCTGCGTTCGGCAGCCCGACAAGACCACCGTCAGCAATAATCCTAAGCTCAAACGTAACTTTTTTCTTTTCCCCTTTTTCACCTTTTTCAGCAACTCGGGGTGCTTGCCGAACTGAAGATACAAAGTGAGCATTACCAAAGCCGCCTTTACCACCTTTAGCTATAACAAAGGTCTGCTCATCCTGAATTAGATCAAAAATAATGGTACCATCTTCGTCTATAACAACTGTTCCGACAGGAACGGGCACTATTGTGTCTTTAGCGTTTCTCCCGTGCTTTCGAGCACCGTCACCAGGGTTTCCATGTTCAGCAGTGATTAATTTTTTAAAACGAAAAGCCGCGAGCGTATTTTGGTTTCGGCTTGCCATTAATACGACGTCACCACCATTACCACCATCACCACCATCGGGCCCGCCTTTATCTACATAGATTTCATGGCGAAAACTAACTTTACCATCACCACCGTTTCCGGCAATTATTTCAACTTGTACTTTATCTACGAACATATTCAAACATCATTATAGGTGCCAGAGAGATAATCAGCAACTAATCTGTTAACGACCAAATTTTCGGGCAAATGTCATTGCCTTGTACTTAGTGGGTTTAATAGCCTTTTCCCATGTTCCAGAAAATGCAATATCCATGCCACCGAATGAACGCTTAAAGACACTAAAGCCTGCCCATTTATGATTTGTATCATCAAGCGGGGCTATTCCAAAAAAATCGAAACAAGTAAGTCCTTTTTCAATTGCGTCTTTAATCAAAAAAACTACGAGCGGTGCATTGGCCCCGAATTTACGAGCTTTGTCAAAAGCCCCAGTGTACATGTAGTACCTTGTTTGCGCATCAAAATCATCAAGAAACAATACACCAACAAGAGATTCATTTGCTTGTTTTGCGTAGGCTATACCAGCAACTTTGGATGGACCTAATTCTTCAAGCATTTTTTTAAAATATTCACCATTTCTAAACTGCGCCTTTGTTCTATCTGAAGTTGCTCCCATCATTTTAATAAAATCATCAAGATCTTTTTCTTCATAAGAAATTGTGAAAGTTATACCGTCACGCTCAACCCTGTTCCACCTGTACCGACTGGAACGATGAATACCACTCTTTACTGTTTCAAATCCTGGCGCTAAATCAAGCATCCAAGTTAAAGCGGGTTGAAAGGATTTTGACATTTTATGGTAATCAGCTAATTGCGTGAGAGCTAGTTGGTTCGTTGATAGCGGTTCTACTCGCACATAATCAATATTATTTTTAGTAGCAAGTTCCTCGAGATCTCTTAGCGCTTCATGTAGGGCTTGATTTGAATCATATGAGGGCCCGTAAGGGGTATATAGTCGAGTGAAATGCCGCCCTATTTTTCCATCCCCTTGCTCTAAAATTGCAAGATACCTCCAGCCCTCACCCTGTCTTTCAAATACTTTTTTTCCTAATTTTTGCTGAAAAAGAGCCCATTCGTGACTTTGGAGAAAATGTCGTTTAGTGAGAGTAATCATGGTTATGTCTAGTGTAGCAGAAAGAATTATTCTAGCGGTAAATATAACTAGGGTAGGAACTGGTTGACGTAACACGCCAGTCTACAACATCCCATCCGCCACCTGGTTTCGTGAGTTCTCGATCAAGATAGCCATAGGCATTCATCTCCGAAATAAGCATCGTGCCATTTGGATATACGGCTTCAACAATTCCAACATGCCCGTCATACCCTACAGTAGTTTGGAAGATTGATCCTGCTACTGGAGTTGAACTCACCGTCCAGCCACTATAACGCGCATAATAGGCCCACGTATTTGCATTTCCCCAGTTACGAGGGATACTAATTTTAGAGGCTACATACCACGTACAGTAACCAAACGTATATCCATTGTCACCGTACTGGGGCAAGAATCCATAAGCAAAATTACTCACTGAATCTGTTACTACCGGAACTGTGCCATCTGGCACAAAAATAGTCTGCCCCGTAACTAAGGATTTAATCTCTAAATTATTGAAAGCGATAATTTGACTTTGATCGGCGCTAAATTTGGATGCAATCGAAGCTAGCGTATCACCATTAACAACTTTATAAATAACTCCATTGCGTGGTGGTATTAAAAGTGAAGTACCGGTGCTTAAAGTGTCAGAATAAAGGCTATTTGACCACTTGATAGTGTTGGAAGTAATGCCAAATTTAATAGCAAGCGATGAGACAGAATCTCCTTCAACAGTAACGTAAGTTCTAATTGCTGTTATAGAGTCTGCCCCACCATTAACAAACTGCGGTTTTGTAATGATACTTTGGCTTGTAGTCGCTGATCCAATTTGAGCATCCTGAGAGTCTGCTAAATTTGATACGTCAACGGATTCAGGAAGGCGTGTTAGATTAGCTATATTTGATGCTATATCAGCTGAGGATATGCTATCAATAGGAGTAGAGCTTGTTATAGTTGAATTGTTAAAAATAGACAAGGTTGCACCACTTGATTGATAATTTTTTCCGATAGAAATAATTCCAAGAACTGCAACAATCAATAACCCATTCACAATTGTAAAACTATTTTTATAAAGTTTTTTCTTCAGTTTCTTTAACTTCTTTTTTCTAAGAAGTTTTTTTTCATTACCAACATCATCGAGTAACTCATTGGTAAGTTCATCACGACTTGGCTTTTTAAAAATAATATTAGTCACTTTACGGATAGTAGCTCCTGGCGATTCAATGTTTAATTACAATGGGCAGATAGAATATTGAGATCGCGCCTTTAATTATATCTTTTTAACACTTTATTCGTCAAACTATTACTACTTACTTTCATCTGTTAGTAGGTGCTGCACAGTACCTTGCAATAAGCCTGAGTATTGGCATCTTGTTGGGCCTGTGTATTAGCGTAATGAATTGAGCCGTCATCACCTGCCACAAAGAACAGATAATTATTCTTTATCGGGTAAGCGACAGCATTCAAGGATGAACGAGAAACGTTGCTTATCGGCCCCGGTGGAAGCCCAGCATATCGTCGGGTGTTATACGGTGAATCTAATGATGGTGACGGTGCCTGGCCCGTCACAATAGCAGCATATTGATAGGTGACATCCGATCCAAGCATCATGCCAATTTTTAAACGATTAAGAAATACTTGGGCAACCATTTGCCTGTCGTGGTCATTTGAAACTTCATGTTCGACTATGGAGGCAAGCGTTATCGCCTGAAAGGTATTCAGACCCTCACCTTGATAAGCATTTATCATTTCTGGTGTCACTACTTTTCCCATTTCATCTAGAGATTCCTTCACGATATTCGTTGGAGTTGTAGAGGATGATGTACTGAAGGTATCTGGGTACAAATACCCTTCAAGTGTTGCACCTGCTGGTTTTGAATTCAGAATCGCTTCGTTAGGGTAACTAGTGGGATCAAGTGCTTTGTCTACTGCGGCCCTTGAATAGCCCGCATCAAGAAATGCCGTTTTTATTTGATCTAATCTTTGTGCCGGTAAAATTGTAAAGCTGTGAGCATTTATCTTACCATCAGTGATAATCCCTATTGTTTGAATAATTGAAGCTGAGGAGTCAAGTGTATATGAGCCTGCCTGAAGATTGGCTCTTAAATTATGGATTCTTAAGTAAATACTAAATGCAAAGGCGCTTCTTATTACTTTTTTATCCTGCAATAATTGAGCTATTTGATCAGCGGTTGATCCAGTTTGTATAGTGACACTAATGGCACTAGATTTAACTGTTAAGGGACTGAGCTCATTTTCATACCATACATATGAACCAAGAGCGAATACAATCGGAATTGAAAGTGATAGCGCTACTACAATTAATTTTTTAAGTTTCGTCTTTTTTTTCTTAGCGCCAGAAGTACTTGAATATCTCATAGTTCCTCCAGATAATCTTCAAGAATTATGACTGCAGCCATTGCATCAATGTCCGTCTTCTTATAACCCCTAACAAGACGTTCTTCTGCAGCCTTAGAACTTAAAGTTTCATCTTGAAAAATGATAGGAAGATTTAATGATGATAAATGATTGCCGACATAATCTCTTACATATTTCGTTTGCGCTGTTTCAGCACCACTCATATTACGGGGCAGGCCTATGACTAAGGCATCTATATTTTCAGCCTTTATAATTTTAGTGATTTCAGAAATAAAATTATTATCATTTTTAAGTGTTGCAACAGGCTGTGGAATTCTGGCAATCATATTGACGCGAGCAACACCAGTCTTGCTCTCACCAATATCTAATCCAAGTACATTATTAGTTGCCATTATTAACAAAGCTAACATTAATCTGTTTAAGGTTTTTGGGTGCGGTAGTTACATAAAAAGGACTGTAGCTAACCGTTACTGCAGTTACTCCAGGGAGTCCTTGTATGTAATTTTGAGCATCGCCTTTTTTCATTCCTTCAATTCTTTGGGCGATTGCTTGAGAGTTTTGTTTAATTCCTGTTGTCGCAGTTGAACTCAGATTAAACACTATGGTCCCGTTCGCTGGCTGCTCTTTAATTGTTTCCGTAGCGCTCTCTATACCAGTTGTAAGTACACTCTGCGTGCTTGCTAGGTTTTTTCCAGCAAGCATAGTAATAATCTGAGTCAAGCCATCGGTACTCGCGCCTGTCATTACGGAACTATATGCTATCGTAGCTGTTGCTGTTGATCCCTGCTCCCCTACTGCTGGAGAGCAACTTACTGCACCAGGATTAGCCGCAAATGAATCGAGGAGTGGCGTAAAGCCTTCTTTATTTAATTGATTTTGAAGCTGCGTTTTGTAAGTATCAGTCGAGCCATTTAAAATTGCATTACCTGCATTAGTACAGTCATTTTGACTTACTACGGTCACAATTTTATCTGTGCCGCCACCCATTGCACTTCCATTTCCTGAAATGTTTTGATTATTAGATACGACATAATTTGATGGCGCAAGATTGAATGACGCTCCACCATTTTGCGCTTCTACAGCAACTTTTGCTGGTTGGTCATTCTGACAGTTACTCCCATCCAGGGCAATTTTACTCGGAGTTATCGTGATGGGTGCTGTTGTTACGAAAATCAAGCCCCTTGAGCTTAGTTGCGTACCCGTACTCAAAGTAATTGTCGTACCATTAAACAGGTAAGCTGTTCTATCCACTACACTGCAATCATAAAGTATTACGGTGCCACTAGCTTTGTTTCCCTGATTTTGATTACCAGTAGGAGTAAATGTTTTAGTGGCATTGGTTTTAATGGTATCAAGCTTACCCGGGACAATCATCTTATCGACGTCAACTGAAGTTTGCTTAACATCTGTAGTGACAACGGTATTTATAACGTTACTCACATTTTGAGTGGTTATTTTTATCGACACTTTTGGCAGTATGTAGGTCATAATATACCATCCGCCGATAAGTACTATTACTATCGTTGGTATTAGAAAAAGTTTTAGGCGAAATGAATCAAAGTTTGGAACTTTATTTTTTTTATTTAGTTTTTCTTTTTTGTTTGGCTTAGTCTCTTCTTCTTCATCATTTTCTTCATCCTTAAACGGCTCATCATCTGATCCAAGTGTTATAACATCATCAGATAGTTCGCCTATAGATTTAGATTTATCAACTTCTACGTAATCTTCGTCATCACTAGAATCACCTTCATCAATTTCATCGTCATTTTCACCTTCATCATCCAAGTCCTCAATTTGTTTACGTGCAGCTTGAGGCGTAGGAACACTTGGTCGCGCATCCAGGGATTTTGCAACCATAACCCCCGCAGCTCCAGCAACCGCCATCAAAGATTGCTCGTTCGATACAAGAACTAGGTTTTTTTTTGCACTTTTAGCAGCGCGATTAAGAATTTTCATATTAATTGTACTTTGTAAAACAGTGCACCGTTTTGGCAACACTAGAGCAATGACTGAGCTTTCAGAAGACTGAACTTTATCAGTTATTGAAGTTATTTCATCATCGTTGTCTATATAAATTATATCTTTTTTCATATCTTTAGCATCCTGTTCAAACGATCTCGAACAGATTTCGAAGAACTCTCATATTGTATCAAGCTATCCATCCCGACGCGAAGTAATCCCATTGCCGTTATAAAGGTATGATCTTCAATTATTCCGGTTGCATCACTAATGCCTATTACTTGTTCTGGATTTATAAGTTGCACTTGAGGCTTTTTAGTGAAAGGAAGCTCGCTATACCAGTCCTTTCTATTAAGTGCATCAACTATCATTTCTAGCCCAGCCCCACCGCCACATAGTAGAATTCTGTGCGGTAAATGATCCAGTTTAGGAAATTCTTCTAAGCCCAATTCAACACCATTAAGCCAAACAGTTAGTGTTTTTCGTAGGGCATCTTCAACAGATTTTCGTCTTGGCTCGGGTGTTCGATCATTACTAAGTCCAAGTTTTAGAGATTCAGCCCTTTCAAAGTCAGTGCCAAGTTCTTTCTCTACAGACTTGGTATAGCTTCGGCCTCCTATACCAAACATTTTAGTTCCTTCAACGCCACCTTCATTGACAACAGCAATATCTGTTGTACCGCCACCAATATCTATTAATATCGCACTCAAATTTGCGTTAGGATCATCCCCTATAACAGCTCTTGCAACAGCAAAAGGTTCAGCTGCAACAGTAAGCAAGTCAAGGTCAAGCTGATGGGCAACTCGTTCTATTGCTCCAAAATGAACTTGCGGCGCAAATGCAGTATAGAGCTGTACGCTCACTTCTTTACCCTGAAAACCAATTGGATTCGTCACACTATAGCCATCTATTTCAATTGATATAAGCGCACTGTTCACGAGTTTGATGCCTATTTCCTTACCACCTGTGTCTACCGATAATTCTTTTTTTGCCTGCTCAAGAGCACGTTCCTGCACATGCATAAATATTGAATCAACTTCAGTCACATCAATTTCCTTATTCGGATTCTTTCTAGAAAATTTAACAGTTGTCGTGTTACCCCGCACCAGTTCACCGGCGATACCAACAACCGCGCTACGCGCACTTACTCCTGCTTGTTTTTCTGCTTGGTTGAGGGCAATATCACAATTAGCAACGACTCCAGCAATGTCAGCTATAGCGCCCGCTTGCATATCATGAAGGGTTTGATGAGCTCTGCCTACGCCAAGTATTTCAATGCCGTTATCTTCAGTAATTCTAGCAATAAGTGCTTTCACGAATTCAGTGCCTATATCCAAAGAAACTAGAAACTGATCATCTGCATCTTTTTTGGATGTTCTAGCTGTTTTTTTCAATCGTTTTATTTTACCAAGCATATAGTATTTATTTTACCATAAGCAGAGATTTACAACAGGTAAGATTATTGACTATTTTGCATAAAAGTTATACTATATATTTTATGTCTGAATCAAAAAAACCAAGTGATCTTCCTGAAGAATTTTATGATCAAAATTTTTTTGATACATTAAATAACTCTGTTGATATTCTTGAAACGCTTGCTTACGATGAAGAATTTTACGAGTTCATGCAAAAAAATTGGGTTACACGTGATCACATTTTCAGATCATCAGGTTTTAGTATAAATGAACATTTTATACCAAAAGAGATAGCTGACGTCATCTATCTTCCTTCAGTTTCTGATCTAACTAATATAAGTGCTAACGTTTTCGAATATAGAAATCTCGAAAATCCTGATGATATTGATTGGCTTGTAACTGTGCAATTTAATTTAAATGATTGCACTTTCGTAATGTCATCAGATAAAAACAATACTTTGATAGTTGCAAATAATGACTATGGTAAAGATTTGGAATTTGAATTTGAATCCGAATTTGCAAGAAAAGTACTTTTAGGCATGCTTGAATCCCAAAAAGAACTATCTTCTTGGAAATTACAGGAAATATATGAAGAGTTAGCTTTTAGTAACTATACTGAGCCTGAAGCCATAGCAAGAGTAATGAAATATTTGTCAGACTTTACTGGTAAAGGCACTAAAAAAACGACCACAGGAGTGATTTCTCGAACCGGAGAAAAAAGTATTGTAGCCCAACGAACGGGAATTAATACTCCGTTGGGAAACAGAATAGCTGTCACACTACACACTACTCAAACAAATGAACTCCAAAAAGATTCTGCTTTTGAATTTATGAGCGCCGTTCATGCAACAGGAAGAAATGTAGGTTCTGTAGAAATAGCAGCAAGAAGAGATTTGTCCACAAGTATTCATGATCTTGAAGTAGATATTCTAAGTAGTTCGAACGAAACAACTCTGATAGACAAAAATAGTGACCTCAGCGCTTACTCAGATGCAATGATTGCAATTGCTTCAGCAATTGCCCAGAACATTAGATAAGACTAGTGCTTCATGAGTACAGCTTTTATTCTTCTAATTCCTGCTGAAGAAGATTCTTCTTTTGTAATTTTGAATCTTTTACCACCTTCAGATAATTCTTTTGTATGATTAACGTGTGGTCCTCCACAAATTTCAAAACTAAAGGGTTTTTTGTCTGTCTTGGCTTGCATGCGATAAACTTTAACTACATCTCCATATCTGTCACCGAAAGCTCCAAGAACGTGCAAATCTTCTATCGCATGTTTCGTTGGATGCTCTTCCCAAGTAATTTGTAAATCTTTATCGATTTGTTCATTAACGGAATCTTCGACCAATTTAATCTGTTCTGGCGTCATTTTTTCAGGATGACTAAAATCAAATCGTAATCGCTCCTCCGTAATATTGCTGCCGTGCTGAATAACATGATCACCTAAAACATTACGCAGCGACTGGTACATGAGATGAGTTGCGGTATGATATTTTTTATGAATTTCGGTCTGTCCACCAAGTCCACCTTTAAAAGTTCCTTTGGTGGCAGTTTGACTACGAGTTCTTTGCTCATCCATATGATTATCAAATTCGAGCTTCCAATTATCGGTGACCTCAAACCCCTGAACAAAGGCTTCTTCAACACTTAATTCTGACGGAAATCCGTACGTATCATAAAGGGTAAATATATTCTTTCCGCTCAATTTTCCGTTCGTGGCCATCTTCTGTAATTCATTGACGCCTTTTCTCAAAGTCTGACGGAAAATTTTTTCTTCTTTAATTAATGTTGCGATGATGGATTCTTTTTGAGTAGCCACTTCAGGGTATTCATTTTCATACAAACTAACAATGATTGGGACAATTTTTTCACATAACCCCTGTTCTATTCCTAACCCAAAGGCATAACGAATTGCTCGACGCATAAATCGTCGCATAACATAGCCCTGCGTTTTATTACTAGGTATTACTCCATCAGTTGCAAGGAATGTAGCTGTTCTTAAGTGATCTACAATGACGCGCATTGCCGTAAGTTCTTGGTCGTATTTTTTGCCACTTAATCGTTCGAGTTCCTCAACTATAGGCCAAAGCAAACTAACTTTAAACATATCATCGTTATTATTTTTAGCTGCTGCAATTCTTTCTAGTCCTCCACCAAAATCAACATTGGCTTTTGGTAAGCTTGAAAAAGTTCCATCGACATTTTTAAGATACTGCATAAACACGCAATTACCGATTTCCATATATCGCCCACAGTCGCAATTAGGATGGCAAAGCTTTCCCCATTTAGTGTCATGCTCAATATGCTCGAATTCATAAAAAATTTCTGTATCGGGCCCACCTGGCTCTCCGGCGGGCATGTTACTTGGTATGCCAGCTCTGCTCCACCAGTTTTTCTTTGCATCGTAATAGAAGATCCTGCCGTTTTGCATTCCCTTTTCATAGCCATTTTGCTCTGAACCCAAATTAACAACTTTTGCGTCAATATTTTTTTCTTTGAAAAGTTTTTCCCATACCTCTGCTGATTCAGTATCTTTCTCAATTCCAGCTTCCTTATCTCCGATAAATGCAGTAACGAATAGTCTGGCTGGATCAAGCTGTACTTCTTCAGTTAAAAATCGGAAAAACCACTCAATTTGCTCTTGCTTGAAATAATCCCCAAAGCTCCAGTTGCCCAGCATTTCAAAAAAAGTTGTATGTCGATTATCTCCTACTTCTTCTATGTCCTCAGCCCTAAGACACGTTTGACTATCCACAAGTCGTGTTCCGTCAGGATGCGGCTCTCCGAGAAGGTAGGGCAAAAGTGGCTGCATTCCACTTCCAGTAAACAATGTGGTTGGATCATTTTGAGGAACTAAATTAGCACGCGGTATAATGACGTGTTTTTTTGACGTAAAATAATTGAGATAGGCTTTTCTTATTTCTTGTGCATTCATTGTTAGTATTGTATCAGATTTATAGGGGTTAAATAATAATCCCACCCCCAACAACTCTCTCATTTTCATAAATTACAACCGACTGACCTGGCGTAATGGCTCGAACAGGGTCATCAAGTATTATTTCTGTTATTTTTTCCTTGAAGCTACCTTTGACGAGAGGCGCACGATAACGTGTTCTCACCATATATGTTTTTCCTATTTGAGGAGCTTCATTTATCCAGTGTAGATCAGTAAGATTAAGTGTCTTCTTCCATAAAGATTCGTCATCAATTCGTGAGGTTACATAGACAGTATTTGTTTTCATGTCTTTCCCCGTTACGTAATATGGCAAGCCACCTCCTACATCAAGCCCATGCCGTTGACCAATTGTATAGAAAATCGCACCGTCATGTTGACCAATTTTTTTTCCATTCTGATCAATGATATCGCCCGCTTCTGTATCAACATATTGCTGCAAAAACTCTTTTATCCCTACTTTGCCGACGAAACAGATTCCCATACTCTCTTTTTTTGTAGCAGTAGCAAGATTCATTTCTTCAGCCATTTTTCTAACCTGTGGCTTGGTGAAGTCGCCAAGTGGAAAAATAGTTCTCTCAAGAACAGATTCTTTTACGCGATATAGAAAATAACTTTGATCTTTATTGGTATCTTTTCCTACAAGAAGTTTTCCATTTATTGAACGTGCATAGTGTCCGGTAGCAACAAAGTCTGCCCCTTGTTCAATGGCAGTATTATAAAAGAGTTTGAATTTCACCTCCTGATTGCACATAATATCAGGATTCGGAGTTCGGCCAGCTTTATACTCTTCTATCATATAATCCACTACTTTTTCTTGATATTCTTTTTCAAAATCAAACATCTTAAATTCAATACCAAGTTGCACTGCTATTCTTTTTGCGTCCTGATAATCTTCTTTCCAAGGGCAAGCAAATCCAGGAAGATCCTTACTCCAGTTTTTCATATAGACCCCCACCACTAAAAAGCCCTGTTCTTTCAAAAGAGCTGCAGAGACAGAACTGTCAACGCCACCGCTAAGTCCTACATAAACTGTTTTCATCGACTACTAGTGTACACTACTCGCCGAAAGGATGCTCACCTCTTTGAAGTTTTGACTTAACTGTTTTTGTGCCAAAACCCCGACCAAGCCAAAAAGTAACAATGATTGCACTAAAAAAGAAAGCAAAAACTTGCCAAGTAACGGACGATACAGATGGGGTTTTTGTCGTAGAAGCACCTGCGACAGAAGATTGAACAACTTGCCCATTAGCAACTCCCGATAATTGCAAAAAAGCTGCAGTTCCGTTTTGATCAACTGCTTTTATGAGAACTTTAAAGACCCCTGATTGTTGATAGGTATGACGTATAGTAAATTGCCCAACGGAGGTTTGCGAATAAACATCTGACGGTGATAGATCCCCCCAGTCAACACTTACGGCATATGGTGCAGTTCCACCACTAATAATAATTGGCCAATCGAGCTCTTGTTTGGGATTGGCACCCCTTTGGCCGAAATTAGAAGTTAGCGTAACCAGTGATGAGAGCGATGGGTTGGCTACCGTATTAGAATAATTAATTGTCACTACGTTACTGTCAGGCCCGGCCTGATTTAAAGCATCATAAACAGTAGCCTTTAATTCATTTTGGCCGCTGAAAAGATCAACTTGTATAGAATAAGATCCATTTTGACAAGCTATCGCACCCCCAAAAACACCATTTTTAAAAATTTTTACTAGAGTGTTTGCTGGACATGAACCCGTTAGGGTTATCGGCACGTTAGTAAAATTTGCGCCATTTGCAGGACTTACGATAGAGGCAGCTACTGACGGGGGAGGAGCTGAAACTTCACCCTGTAGTCCAACTCCATTATTTTGTGGGTTAGTTAGAGCTAGGGCATGATTCAAGACAATAAATGATGTGATGGCCGTGGCCAGCATAACATGAAGGAGAAATCTGTAGTTTTTATTCATCTGTTAGCCTAACAGCCCTAAGACCTTATTTCTTTACATGAGCATTATGACGAGGCGAATTTCGTCTTCGCATTACGACGTAAGTAATTCCACCTATTATAGATACGAGCGCTATTCCTCCGACGACAAGTATCCAAAAAGGGATTACCCAAAAACTTGTTTTAACTGTCAACACTTGCCCTAGTGTGCCATAGCCCAAGTATGCTGTCGCAGAATACCTACCAAAAAGATCTTGTTTTTGGATGTTATAGGTATATTTTCTCGTAGTGCCGGGCAACACTTCACCTCTTGGGTTAGTATTGTTAAAATTAATCGTCTCAACAACCTTGCCGCCACCATCAGTAATATTTATTTTTCCATTTGGTGCAAGATGAATATTTCCTGTATTTTGCAATCTTGTAACCATCTGCAGATTCTTAGAATTGCTAAAGAATGAGGCGGTACTTCCATTTTGGGCAGCAGAAAAATCTACTAGTTGTAGTTGTTCAGTGAGTTTACCTGGAACGGTAATAAGAAAAATAGTGCCGACGCTTGCCGAAAGAGTAACTGACTTTCCATTTGCTGTATTTGCAGAAACAAATCGAACCGCACCATAGTAGCCTCCAGAATTTGCATTTTGTGGAACAGTGATTGTAACAGGAACGGTCGCAGTTTGTCCGGCATCAATTGTTATATCAGGGATTGTTGAAGTAATGGCTCTAAAGCTATTGGCGGGTGCTGGCTGTGAGTTATCTAATATTACGGCTGGAGAACCAGATTCATCATTTGATGCAGTAAACTCATTTATTTCAGCTTTTGCAGTTATTTGATAACTATTAACATTTGTAACAAAAACATTTTCAGTAACAGAATGGCCTTTCTCGATTGTAGCGTCAATTCGTACTGGCGATAATCTGAAGCCATTTGCGATATTTGAAGTTGCATGTGCATATGATGAACCAAATATACTAAAGATGCTAATTAATGAAACTAACTGAAATACTATTTTGCGTCGCATCTTTACTCCTTATTATTCTCTACTATACCAAAAAAGCCATAACGTTACAGCTTATTTTATATAATTCCTGTTTTCTTAAAAATTCCCTATACAAATATAGGTAAGCGTGGTTGTGTAAAAACCTGGTAAAGTATTTTGTCCAATGTTAACTATATAGCTACTCGTGAATTTTTCTGCATCAACTACACCGGTAGTATGCACAATAGTATCTCCAGAATTAAATTTGAACAGATTTACATTGTTATAATCTCCAGAAATAATTGCTACTCCTGGGCCAACAGGATCTTGACCAACACCAGGGGCGCTATTAGCCCTTAAATTAAATCCGAATTGGGGTAGCCCTATTCTACTAAAACTTGGGGTAGAGATTGCATTAATTGCGTTATTACCTGACGTAAGGGTGGTGCCTTCAATGCTCACATTAAGCCCATAAGCAGCATTTGTTCCAATAATGAATTGTGCTGTTGCGAAACTGGTTTGGGTTGAGCTGAAGGTGCCCAGATTATTATCATTAGAAGTACCGGTTGAACAATCATACCCAGTAAAAGAATCTGCAGCACAAAAATATAGAAAAGGCGGTACAGTCGAGGCAAGAGTGATGCTTTCAGTAGTTGAAAGAGCTAACCCACCTGCATCGAGATATGTACCAGATGCATTAGTGCTAGAATAGGCAAAAATACGAGCATAAAAAGATCCCGTACCTGAAGGATTATGAAAACCCTTTAAAATTATACTTACCGTAGTAGGAGCCAATAATTGTGCTGATGGCCTACTCAAAATTACATAATTACTAGCTGCAGGATTTATATAAAAATCTGTAATACCCTGATTTCCGAGTGCACTAATTGTTGTATTTGATGTACTAAAACCTTCCGGAGGGGTACAGGAATCAGAAAGTAGTGGGCTATTGGAACAAAATAATACTTTAATTGAACCAATCGTTAAAGGAATGTTATTAGTGAAACCTATCGTATAGGTAACATCAGTAGCATCGCTCACAGAAGTAGACATTTGTACGGTTCTACTACCAAGATTAGATGCGCCTACTTTAAGTAAAGGCACACAAATAATTAGAGAAATTAAAGACAAAAACAAAGTGAGCCGAAACCTTACAGTTAATCGGCTCACTATACTAATTTACCCTTCTTTTCTTAGAATGTACCTGTAGCTATAAGGCTCTCAGAAGCGGTATAGATACCAGCAGGAGTCGTTAGAGCAGCAGTAGCGGCGAAGTTAAGCTTTGCCCATGCATCTGACGAAGGAGCAACTGTCGCAATCTGATCGCCAGCACCTAAGCCAGTGTTATTGGTAGCGCTTGTTGTATCCCATGAATACTGTGTTGCGCTATTGTATTTAGCTGTTGGTGTTACACCTGATGCGCTATAGTCAGTTCCACTCACTGTACCGATACGTAGACCGAAGGCTGCAGTACCAGCTGTAATTGAGTATGGCCCAGCTGAACCACCTGCACTTACGGCAGGAATCGTATTTGAACTTGGTGAAGTGGGGACTGTTCCCTTGATTCGCACAACAACGTTACCATTAGCGTTTGTCGAGCAACCGAAGTAAGCAGTATCTGCGTCAACTGCGGTGCTATCGAGAGCGGTTGGAGAACCATGACCTAGCGTAAGAGCAGGAGCTGCTACACCAGTTGTACAACCAGCTGATGGTTGTGTTTTTGATGCACAGAAGGTTAGGGATTCTTTTACGGTAGCGGTAATGGTAATTGACTGTGAGGTAGCAAGAGCGAATCCACCCGTATCTACCGCGCTACCTATGGATGTTGCGCTTGAATAGGTTCCGTATGTTGCATTACCATACGTATAAACACGACCGTAGAACGTACAACCAGAACCGTTGGTTGCAGTACACGTTGTTTGTGCTGCTGATGTTGGGTTTGTTACGTTTGAAATGGTGATTGTTTGAGCAGTGCTCGAGGTACTTGCAGCTGTACCAGCAATCTTAATTTGACCTAATCCTTTAGTACCTGCCGTAACACTTGTCATGAAAGTACTTGATACAGTAGCACTTGTGAAATCCGGTACACCTGCACCCGTAGCACAAGCAGCACCAGGAATCGGAGAGCTAGTTGAGTCACAAAAATCCAATACAAGGCTTTGTACTGATGTTCCTGAAGGTGTGAAGGTAACGGTATACGTTACACCCGTAGCTCCTTGGGCTGCTGTACTCATTTGTATTGATCTTGAGGAGACAGTTGCTGCATTTGCACTACTCGAGAGGGCAAGTGGAGCGACAAGTCCAATAGACAATATTCCTGCAGAGGCAAGATATTTTGCTCTGGAAGAAATATCTTTAATTTTATGTTTTAGTTTCATTTAGACCTTTTTTTATATTTTAAAAATTACTCTAAAAGAGTATCATATTTTTTTAAAAGCAACAATTCTTTATATAGTTTTCTACAGTTTAATAATAGCCAGTGGCAATAAGTGTGTGGCTAAAGTTGTAAAATCCAGACGGGGTCGTGTTACTTATATTAAATATATACGTGACTGTATATGTGGTGTAGCCAGAGCTACTGGCTGATTGCGCTATTATGTCACCTTGCACATATTTATATAGGTTTGACGTGTTATATCCTGTTGCCGCAGTTCCATAGCTGTAAGTGCTTGATGGAAGTTGCTGAGGATTAGACCCTATTGTTGAAGGACTTGTATTGGCTACTAAATTTATACCGAACTGCTCAGTGCCTATTATTGAAGCGGTCGGAGTGGAGGGTGTAGTTAAATAGTGTGTTATTCCGTTAGATACAGCACTTGGGGCAGGAGATCCATTTATGACAGTGTAGCCACTAGCAAGATATGCCCTGACGCTAAATTGGGCTGTGGTTGATGCAGTGGATGATGAGGATAAAACTCCGACGTTTGTAACAGAATTAGGGGTGACTAGTTCAATATATGGATCCGCCGTTGTTGTGTACCCACCATACGCCTGATAGTTGGCGCTACTGCTATTACCTATACCCGTATCTCCAAGGCTTGCATTAAGGCAATAATTAGTCGAGCACGCATTCACTACACCTCCTGGACTTACTGATGATTCAGTGACACAGTTTATGCTGCCACAGGAAGTCGTAGTCGCCTTTACTAAGCCAGTAAAGAGCATAGGTACAGAAAAGAAAAGTAAAAAAGATAGATACCAAATTATTCTCTTCAATCTAATTATATTTATCCCCATAATTATTTACTATAATAACTCTTTTAAAAGCTTTTAGGCAAACCGTTAACGCTTGAGGGATAAATTGTAGTATAGTTAAAACTGATTAAGCATAAAATTTTTGAATAATGGATGATAGTAACAACAATTTAGAAAACGACGAAAATTCTCTAGAGACTCCAGAGACACAATTAAATTCGCAAGAATCCCTCGACCCGACAACTACTCCGCAACCCATAATTGATGGGCCTGGTGTATCAAGTTCAAAACCAGAAAGTACCGCAAGTGATGCTATAGAAAAACCGAAAAAATCGTTGCCTCAAAAGATAAAAAAACTCATTTCTCACATTAATATCTACCTTCTGCTCTTTCTACTATTATTAGTAGTGTCTGGTATAGCAGGATTTGCTAGTTACAGGTCAAGCAAAAGCCAAGCAAAACAAAGCAATATCTTCAATCAAACTTTGAGTGCAAAAGATTTGCAAAATCTTAAAAATAACAATGCAACGGTAGGAGATTCATCGCAAGTATTAACAGTGGCATCGAATTCTATATTTAATGGTCAGGTACTGGTTAAAAATGATCTTAATGTTGCGGGTACCATACGTGTAGGTGGTGCACTCAATTTACCTGGTATAACAGTTTCAGGAACATCTAACTTTCAAAATGTTCAAATCGCTAGCACACTGAATGTAGCGGGTGATTCTGGAGTACAAGGTACGTTAACAGTACAAAAAAATCTTTCCGTTTCGGGCTCGGCCACATTCGGCGGTACTATTTCTACACCTGCACTTAATGTTGGTCAATTGACGCTAAGCAATGATTTACAGATTAATCGTCATATTACAGTCGGTGGGCCCTCTCCTCGTGCATCAAATGGCTCTAACATTGGACCGGGTGGTACGGTTTCAATAAATGGTTCAGATACCTCTGGCACAGTTGATATCAACTTCGGCAATAACCCTTCTGCAGGATATTTCGTAAATGTTGTATTCGCGAACACCTTCACGCAAACCCCTCATGTAGTGATTAGTCCCAATGCGTCTTCTTGTGCTTCAATTGGCTACTATGTGACGCGAAGCACAACAGGATTTTCTATTGGAGCAAACAGCCCCTCAACTGGTACGTGCTCCTTTGATTACATCATCATGGACTAGACGTCCAGAAAAACAATAACATCGTTATCCTTGACTTGCATTATGCCTTTAGAGATATCTATTTGCCTATCCTTATTATCTGCTGTATGGATTTTTAGTTTATATGGTGAAAGTAAGGTTATAAAGTTATGGTGTTGAGCTAAGACATCAAATGTACCTGTCTGGTTTAAGGCAGTGATACTTTTTACTATCCCTTCAAAATATACCTTATAAGGTGCATACACCTTCAGATGAAATTCATCACTACCAAGTTCACTTTCTTCACTTACTATTTGACCAGTAGATGCGTCTTGTCTGAATGCCATGGTTTAGATAATTATCTCTTCAATGCCTTTGAGCGTCTCTTCTCTTGTGAAATATTCACCCTTTACACCATTTAATCGCTCCATGACAAACATATTTTGTGTAAAATACTCGACCAGTTTCTTAGCTTTAGCGAATTCTTCACGATCTGTTGGACTAAGTTCATTTTCTCCAATAATTGCAATAATACCCTTTAGCTGATCATATTTTTGAAGCAGTGCCTGTACTTGCACGCTTAATAAATAATGTCTATCTCCGACAACTTCCGGTGAAAGTAAACTAGATGTAGTCAGATTAAGGTCTACTGCTGGTCGTATTCCTTGTTCAGCAACCTTACGACTAAGAACAATAGTAGAATCAAGTTCGTGAGATATAGCTTGAACAGCTGGATCGGATAAATCATCGGCCGGAACGTAAATTGTCTGTAAGCTCGTAATAGAGCCATTTTCATTTGAGCTTAATCTGTCTTGTAGTATTTTTACATCAGAAAAGATTGTTGGCTGATAACCGCCTTCACTCGGAATTTGATCCATAATTGTCGAGAGCTCATTTTTCGCCTGAACAAAACGGTACATATTATCCGCAAAAAATAGAATATCTCGATGTTCTTCATCACGAAAATACTCGGCAAGTGCAACAGCAGAAATTGCTACCAGACTTCTTTGAGCAGGATTTTCGTTCATCTGTCCAAAAAACATACAGGTATTTTTCAACAAATCATATTCTTTTAACGTTTCAAATAATTCATGGCCTTCACGAATACGCTCTCCGATACCGGCAAAGAACGCTAGGCCCTTTCCGTTTCTGGCTACATTGTGGATAAGTTCCATGGTAAGCACAGTTTTTCCGACTCCAGCACCACCAATGACACCAACTTTTCTACCCTTTACAAACGGAGTAAAGAAATCTATAACTTTAATACCTGTTTCAAGAATCTCTGGTTTTTGAATAGTAAAACCTGAGGATTGTCGCGAATTTGAAAATATATTTTTCTTTTTTATATTTTCTGGAAGAGGAGTTTTGCCATCAACAACCTCTCCTAAGGGATTAAAGATTCTTCCAATAGTTTCAGGCCCAACTGGAATTTCAATACCTAGATTTGTCCTAACGACTGCCATTTTTTTCTGGATGTCTTTATTGGATCGAATATTAATACATATCGCTGTCGACTCATCAAAAAGACTATCAACAAGTAACGGGCTTCTCTGATTATTTTGAACGATAATGACTTCTCCAACATTAGGCATGTTGGTGTCAAAAGTAACGTGAACGATAAGATCTTTTACCGCTGATATAAGACCAGTATTCACGATGCCACCTTTCGTAAGCCGTTTATCATTTCTTTTAAACGCTCATCTTTTACGGCTCTACGTGATCTACTATATGATATCTTTAAATCGTCTACAGTATCATTGGATCGATTATGTGCTAAAGACATTGCTTGAAACCGGCTCGCATATTGGGCTAATTTAGATTCAAGAATAGCCTGACTGAGGGCTATATTTATCATAGAGCGCTCTAGGTGATCAACAACCGCAAAACTACTTGGCTCAAAAATATAAGT
>Ga0208503_1000004_pt1 | contig 63835 bp, 59 predicted proteins | sample CryBogCBE31Jul07_FD_184584 | JGI IMG/M metagenome (GOLD analysis project Ga0208503, IMG submission 184584) | Freshwater microbial communities from Crystal Bog, Wisconsin, USA - CBE31Jul07 (SPAdes) (version 2) | ecosystem: Environmental > Aquatic > Freshwater > Lake | place: Crystal Bog...
ACAAAATATTTTAAATCAAGACCAGCAAGCTATAAATAATGCAAATACTGCCATAAATAATCTTAAATCACAATATCCTGGTTGCTAATTCTTTCTCTTATTAATTCTATCTTGGGCTTTAATCTTTCTATGGTAATAAGGCTACTCATACTACGAAAATAAATCTGACTCCTCGATATCATACCAAGTCCCAAAGTATTAGCATCTCTTGATCTGAATACTCTTCATTCAAGTTTTCAATTATCCTCTCCAGCTTCTTGTCTTTCTTATTTGTTATAAGGATTACTTTTGGTTGGTTGTCTTCGTAGTTTTCTTCAATGAATTCTGCGAGGTATGTTAATCTTTTTTGGATTATAAAGGCTTGGCTGTTGTTATGAATCTCGATGAATATGTCAGATTGTTGGTTCTTATTTGATTGTCCGTAAATATCTGATGGTGGATCTGGTTGGTCTTCGTGTTTATAGAGATCGTACTTGGTCTTAAGGGTGTAGTTGCCTGTTAGTTTAGCTTTATAGTCTATGTACGTCTGTAGAGTCTGTATATGGCTATCTACTGCATCTTCGCTTAATAGCTTAGTCTTATAGAAAAGGTTTAGGCTATGTTGATTTATATCATCGTTTTCTTGAAATAGTTTTATAGCTTTTGGAGATAGGAAGTATCTAGCTGCTTTACCTTGTAGTTTATATGAACTGCTATATCTTTTATTTACTAGTCCCGCCTCTTCTAATACTTTAATCGATCCAGCTATAGATTGATTAGATACTTCATTATATTTAGCTAGTAATGGTATCGTTATAAACCTAAATCTGTAGATAGTGATAAGTACATTTATCTGCTTTTCACTCAGTTTATTATTTCTCTTAATACTGTCCATCTATGCCTATATATAATATATATAAGAGAGGAAGTAAATAGATGATTTTACATCTGTTAATAAGACGAATAATACTTGTTTTCGATAACAAGTAAAACTGTGCATAAATATTTCAATTTTTTCGCTTGCAATTAACCTAATCGGGATAGTATACTAACCATATCGGGTTAGTTCCGATCCGTAGGGTAGCAATGGAAAAATTACTAACACACTCTAGTTATAACGAATACGCTCATACGACTGATTATGAGTCGCTCAGGTTGATTCTCGGTCATGAATCTGGTCGTGATTTTACGTTAGATGAGGCTACTGAAATTGGATTATCGCTTATTGAGTTTTATGTAGCACTTGCTGAACCTGGAGCTGAGGATGACAGCTAATAATTACAAAACTGCTGTGATACTCGCGAGAGTATCTTCCAAGTCCCAAGACGAAGAAGGATACTCACTAGACTCTCAACTAAAGCTCCTACGTTCTTACTGTCAAAAAAATGAGCTTGTATCAATCAAAGAATTTCGTATCGCCGAAACAGCCTCTAAAATACAGAGCCGCAAGATATTTCATGAAATGCTCGAATACGTTAGTAAGAACAATATCTATCATATTACTGTAGAGAAAACCGATAGATTGACCCGCAATTTACGTGATGCTGTAGATATAGATGATTGGCTTCTTGGTGATGGTGAAAGAATGCTCCATGCCGTTAAAGAGGGCTTTCGGTTGAACAGAGTATCGCGTAGTGATGTTAAGTTTATGTGGACAATACAGTTAGCAGTAGCTAAGAAATATACCGATAATCTGCGGGAAGAAGCAATGAAAGGCTGGGCTGAAAAACTTTCTCAAGGTTGGCTACCGGCAGTCCCTCCGCCCGGATACAAGACAATTACGTATAATGGCAAAAGAATACATGTACCCGATCCTGAAACATCATTTCTAATGAAGAAAGCGTTTGAAATGTATTTAGATCCGAGTCACTCAATAAGCTCCGTAGCTGTTGAATTAGATAGGCTTGGGCTAAGAACAAGAAAAGGCAGACCTTATGCTAAAAGCCATCTACAAAGAATTTTGAATAACCCTTTTTATATCGGCATCAATAGATTTGATGGAAAAAATTATCCGGGCGCCCAAGAAACTTTTATTTCTAAACAATTATTCAACCAAGTACAGGAAAAAATGCATGCTGGTCGTCCAATATCATATTTTAAACATAATAGACCCCTCAAGAATCTTATTAGATGTGAGGATTGCAATACTGTGGTTACGTGGCAAAAACAAAAAGGAAAATATTATGGTGTCTGTAAAAGAAGAAATGAAAAATGTAAGGATTATAAGATGCTAAAAGAGGATGAGGTTGAGGCTGCGATCCAAAAACAATTAGATGATTTAGTTAGCCCCTGCGAAGAAGTAATAGACTGGCTTTGTTCAACCGTACACGCAAGATACGAAAACACTCTTAGAGAACAAAGAGAATTAATTGGATCACTTGATGCTCAAATTAATAGATTAAATAGAATGGAGGAAATGCTATATGACGATAAATTGGCCGGTGAGATAACTAAAGAAAAATATGATGAAAAACGCAAGGTATTTGCAGAAGAACGCAGTTCATTTGAGCAAAGAAAATTACAAATAGCAGCAAAAGCCGAGACAAGTATTGAAAAGCGAATAGTGGTACTTAAATTGTCTCAAAAAGCATCAGCAATCTATGTAAAAAGGACACCCGAACAAAAAAGGTTAATAATATCAAAACTTTTCTCAGATCTAACATTAAGTAGCGGAGCCTTATCTGTTAAATATACAAATTTCACAGAAGCAATCGCACAAAGAGCTGAAAAAAGTCGTCAATTAATAGGAGGACAAAAATGAGAGTCAAAACCGATGAAAAAGTGGTAAATAACAGTAGTGATGAGAAGCTTATTCAAGCATTGCGTTCTATATGGCTGGAGAGATAGTAGTCAAACTATCAATGATTTATTAAAATTTCATGAGGTGTTAAGATATGTATATGAATGATTATGTGACTAAAAATGAGCTTAAAGAAGTTCTTGAAAGCTCACTTTCAAAACAAACAGATGAAATAGTGAATTTAATTCATGTATTTATGGATCAGGTTGACACTAAGTTTAAAACCGTAGAATCTGAAATAATTGAATTGAAAGAGTCTCACAATAAACTGATTAACACTATAGATGGCTTCATTTCTAGAATTGATAAATATGAATCAGAACTTGCCGCTAGAGATAACCAGTTCGAAAAACTACTAGCTTGGGCAAGGAAAGTCTCTGAAAAGACTGGAATACCCTTAGAATATCTTTAAAATAAAAATACTATGAAATAATTTCATAGTATTTGCAAATCGTGGCTGGGGATGAGGGATTCGAACCCCCGAATGCATGGACCAAAACCATGTGCCTTACCGCTTGGCCAATCCCCATTAATTAGCCTTGGAATTATACCTGTTATCTGTTAATTAGCCAATACTTTAAATTTTAAAATGCAATATTTATATTCTACTATTTTTGTATTACATTAGTAGTAACAAATGAGTATACGTAGCTATCAACGAAATGTAGACCGAAAAGTTACAGGGCCACAGTTACCAGTTTGCTTTCCTGCCGCCATCGAACAAGTGTCCCCGCGAAATTCATATCGACCCAATGTATACCGACACTACAGAGAATTTATAAATTATTTAGATAGCCTGAGTCTTGAAGAACTGAAGAAAAGGGAAGTTCTTGAAGAATATGAAGCAGTGATTGAAGACCTTGTTCGCCCGCTCGGCGGTCTTGCTCTAGAAGACCTTATCATGAAAAGGATTACTACACCCCTCGGCCTATTCAGGGCGTTCAACAGTCTCGTGGCTGAAGATTATCGGATAATTGTCGATATCAAATACGGCAACACTAATCAAGCGAGAAGTGTTCACAGTGTCGGAGTCATTCCAGTTCAGGATGATCTTGTCACCCTGGTGAGTACACACGTTCCGAAACGCCTACAAGGAATAATCCCACTTTCAAAATTAGCGAATCATCTGGCAATTTCAACTGAGAGTCCCACGAAAGGTCACCCACTCGGAACTGCTAATCTTATTGGCATTCCCAACTAAGACCTATCGCTGTTATAGTAAAGACTAATGGATTTCGAAACTAATTACAGAAAGCTTTCTCCTGAACAGAAAAGGGCAGTCGATACGATAGATGGACCCGTATTGGTTATTGCAGGACCCGGTACCGGAAAGACGCAACTACTAGCGCTTCGAGCAGCAAATATTCTTAAGAAAACTGACACTGCACCACAAAATATACTTTGCCTAACCTATACGGAAGTTGGGGCACGTAATATGCGATCACGACTTGCTCAATTTATAGATAAAGCAGCATACGATATCCAAATCAGCACCTATCATGGTTTTGGAAGTGAAATTATTCGAAACTATTCAGAATACTTCACCGAATTTGATGATGAGCAACCGGTAGACAAAATTGGTCAAAATGTCATCATGCATGAAATATATAAAGAACTTCCAGCGACAAATATTTTATGGAAATCACGAGTGTATCTAAAAGATGCCCTAAGTTTTATTAGCGAGTCAAAAAGAGCAAGACTGCTACCGGATGACCTACGAAAAATTGCCAACGATAACGACGCCTTTATTCAAAATACAAAAGAAAAAGTAGCAGAAATTTTATCGAGTGTTCAAAAGATGATCCCATCAGTAATCCCAAATTTTTCTCTGCTCGACGATTATCTTACCAAGATATACACTGACTCTACCGCCTACAAGTCAATAACCCCAATAAGCCACTTGGCTACCCTTGATTTAAATGATGCAATTGCTCAAGCACTCGAAACCGGCAAGACCCCAGCGCTCACTGCCTGGAAAAATAAATGGCTCGCTAAAGACAGTGAAGACAAGTGGATTTTCGCTGGCAAGAGAGAGAATCGGAAAATAAGGGCAGGGGCTGATATCTACGATATGTATTTAACGAAGCTTTCTGAAAAAAAACTATTTGATTTTGATGACATGATTTTAAGGGCAATTCGCGCAATTAAGGAAAATGACGAATTGAGATTTACTCTTCAAGAAAAATATCAATACATTATGCTCGATGAGTTTCAAGATACAAACCTTTCACAACTCGAACTAATAGAATTATTAACTAATAATCCGGTTAATGAAGGTCGGCCAGATATTCTTGCCGTAGGTGATGACGATCAGGCAATCTATAGTTTTCAGGGTGCAAATCTTGGCAACATGCTTTCATTTCACGCCATGTTTCGCGATGTGACAACCATTACCTTAAAAGATAACTGGCGCTCGCATGAAGATATTTTAAGCATTTCAGAGAATATTTCTTCACAAATTGAAGAGAGATTACACAAGGGTCTCGGCTTCTCAGACAAAAAGCTTCAAGCAATGAATCAAAATCTTCCTAAAAAATCGAGAGTCGAACGGCATAATTTTAAAAGCGATATCGCCCAATTCTCCTGGGTCGCACAGCAGATAAAAAATGAGATAAAGGGCGGACTTAAACCCAGTGAAATTGCTATCATTGCTCCAAAACATAAATACCTAGAGCCGCTTGTTCCATATCTCAAATCGTTAAACATTCCAGTGCGGTATGATAAGCGTGAAAATGTATTTGACGATAGTCACATTCAGTCACTCATCACAATGGTGCAGTTAGTAATTGCACTTAGAGATAATAAGACCGCGGAAGCAAATTCACTTTGGCCTGCAGTGCTAAGTGCACAAGAATGGAGGATACCTACTAGTAGCATTTGGAAATTATCTTGGGCGGCAAATAAAAATTATTTCGAGAATGGCGAGAACAACTGGCAAGCTCTTATGCTGGATGATGAGCAATTTAAATTAATAGCACTGTTTTTTGCTCAACTAGCAAGCGCATCTCGCACTCTAACACTCGAATTAATACTAGATTATTTAACTGGAGTCACTCCACTAGTACTTAATGAAATAGAAACGCCTGAATATACATCTCCTTATTTTGAATACTATTTTGGTAAAGAAAGTAGGGAGGAGAATCCGGTAGGATTCATGCAGCTACTTTCAAATTTAACAGTACTACGTCAACACCTTAGAAGTTACAAGAAAACAGAAGCTTCACCTTTAACAATTGATGACTTTATCGAATTCGTTAAAGCATATGCTGATGCAGAAGAAAAACTACTAAATACCAATCCATATCATTCGAGCGACGATGCAGTTCAGCTATTAACTGCATACGGCGCGAAAGGTTTAGAATTTGGCGCTGTATTCACTCTAGCAACTGTTGATGAAGTGTGGGGAATGAAAGCTCGCTCAAACAGCAATAAAATATCATTACCTATTAATTTAAAAATAATACGTCAAGCGGGGCTTTCCAAAGACGAAAGAAAGCGGCTATTTTTCGTGGCACTCACTAGAGCAAAACACATGCTCATTATGACTAGTTATGACCAAGATTTTTCAGGTAAAGTAACGACACCGCTAGAGTTTCTTGCAGAGTCTCAGCTAGATGATTCACAATCAAGTCCTTATTTACCAAGTAGCCAAAAACAAGTAATGCAATCCGATTCTGAAGCACTTACTATTGATCAAATTGAAACCTATTGGCATGCGAAACATCTAAAAGCTCTGAGCGACGAAACATTAAATGAGCTCATAAAACCACAACTTGAAACGTTTCAATTGAGTGCAACGCATCTTAATTCATTTACCGATCTAGAGTATGGAGGACCAGAATCTTTCTATTTAAATACAATACTTCGCTTCCCGAAATCACCTAGTGTCAGTGGGCAATACGGAAGCGCAATGCATGAAACACTAGAATCGCTCCATAATATATTGCGAAAAGAAGGTGAACTTCCTGATCTTGATAGAACAATTGAAATTTTTGAGAAAAAATTAAAATCACAAAGATTACTCCCGGGTGATTTTAGCCAACAATTTTCACGCGGCAAACGAGCACTTGAACATTTCTTACCTTGGTGGTGGCATAACTTCAATCCATCGAATGAAGCCGAAATCAATCTTAAGAACGAGGGATCATTTGTCGGAGACGCTCACCTTAGCGGTAAGCTTGATCAATTAGTAATCAATCACGACGACCACGAAATAGGGGTGGTAGATTACAAAACTGGTACCCCAATTGAAAAATGGGATACATCTTTGAAGGTTCATAAATACAAACAACAACTACTTTTCTATAAGCTACTTTTAGAATCCTCCCACTCATATGAAAAATTTACTGTCACCAGTGGTAGATTGGTGTTTGTAGAACCTGATGATGATGATCAAATGCATGAGCTTACGCTGCAGTATGATGATAAAGATATTATTCGTACAAAAAATCTCATCCAAGCAGTATGGAATTGCATCATGAAACTCGATATACCATCAACCGAACATTTCGAGAAAGATGCAAAGGGAACTGTAGCATTTGAAAATTGGCTCATAGAGAACTACTTACCGAAAGATTAGACATTGCTTTTTTATAATACTTATGGTATTATATATTTTGTAGTGTACCCGTTCGAGTGAAAGGAACTCATCTTGTTATCCGCTACAATTTACAATCCATCGTTTCAAGTTTTCTCGCTTTATGAAAGCTGTGCTATCCTGCTGACGTCTATGCTTAGCTTAGTCCTGGTGATCAAGAGGCACTACATTGCTTCTGTATTTATTGCATTCTTCGGGATGCTTTACTTCATGATCGAAATGGTAATAGGTATTGTGACATTTGTTGTTCACAGAAACCTTACCCTCCTGACTACGCCAAGCAATGCTTACGCAATCAACATGTCGCTTTCATTGCTCCTTTTGATATCTACCGGAATCATTTACATCAAACACTTTCTGCAACTGCATTTAGATGATATTGATCGAACATGAATCCCCAGGTTATCAAAACTTGACACATGGCCAAAGCCCGCGTGGCACTTGAGATTTCATACTCGAGTGCCCGCGGGCTCATCACCTCCTAATAGGAGGCTTTTTTATATATAAAATACTTGCATTTTTAGCATAAACGTGTTATTATATTTTTGTAGTATTCTTCTAGGCCTTTAAGGAGGCAATCATGTCAGTAGCTACACTTCACAACTCAGCATCCGCGACAGGGTTCATGAACACTTGGGTGATCGTAAGCTTGCTTTTTGCAGTAAGCGTTTCATTCCTCGCGTTCATCTGGCAGCGCCGTGTTATTCAGGCGCTGGTTTCGGCTTCGATTTTCATGTTCCTCGTGAACGTAGCAATTGGCGGTGTCGCCAACTGGGACGTCGCAAAGCACGGAAATCATGGCTGGAGCTCGCTGCCTGGATGGGTATTTAATGCCCCAATCCTCGCGGGATTATTCCTTCTGAGTTCAGCAACTACCTTTGCTCTTTTGGAGCACTGGGGATTGCAAATCTGGCGTCGTCACGACAACCTGGACAAGCTCAAGAAGGATGATCTTAAGAAGATCAGCTGAGTTGACTCCCTCGTGGCTTAGTGTTGGGCGGATCGTAAGGTCTGCCCAACACAAAAGCCCGAGGGATTTTCAATTTGAACAGAAATCCTCATTAATGGAAAATTTCATTTTTTTAAAATACAGTACGTCGATACTGTCAGTTATCTTCTAAATTTTTCTTAAAGAACGATTTTTTGAAAACAAAATACTTGCTTTTTAAGCATAAACATGTTATTATTGTTTTTGTAGTATCTCTCCAAGCCCTAAGGAGGCGCAACTTGTTTTATGCTACAATTCACAACTCAACGCATTTTTTACATCACAACCCTATAGCAATACTTTTTATTTTTATTGCCGTAATCGAAATTGTTTTCAGTTTAATGACTGAATCACCATTTTGGTCTTTCTTGGGTTTTTTGGTGTTAATAACGATGCTAGTGAACTTTTTTCACTAATCATCGAACAAAGCTTGTGGCAACAAGATTTCTGAAGAATGTAGCGATTTGCTTATTATGAATCCTATATCTAGAAATATGTTGTCACGAAAAAAATTGAGTTGAACCCCTCGTGGCTTAGCGTTGGGCGGATCGTAAGGTCTGCCCAACACAAAAGCCCGAGGGATTTTCAATTGAATCAAAAAAGCCCTCCGAATGAGGGCTTTTCTTTATAGCTTTAACTTCTTATTTTCGAGAAGTCTTCTTTTTTGCAGGAGCTGCTTTTTTCTTTGCAGGAGCTGCTTTTACTGCAGGAGCTTTCGCTGTTGCTGAAGCCATGCGAGTGAGTGGACTCGTTGAAGGATCAAGAACATATACGTACACTAATGCACCTACACCAAAACCAAGTACTGGGCCGAGGAAATAGTTCCAGTCAAAAGATCGTACTCCAAGTGCAACAGCTGGGTTGATAAGCCCATTTGAACCTAAGCCTGCTACAAGTATACCTAGGAATAACGCAGCACCAATAGTAAGTGATGCCTTCATTCCACCAGCTTTTTGTACTACAACAGCTACGAATCCAAGGCTAAATACTAGCGCACCAATGAATTCTGCGAGGAATACTTGCATGTGGAATGGAGTAGTCGTATTTGTAAGATTATGACCTACAAAATATTCATACAGTCTCATTGCACCATATGCTGCAACAGCTTGCGCTGCTAGATAACCGATTGCTCGGAATACTGTTAATTTACGAATCGCAAACAAACCAAGCGTTACAGCTGGATTAAAATTTGCACCCGATAATTTACCGAAAGCACCGGTAAATGTTGCAACAGCAACACCTGCACCAATTGCAGTAAAGAACGGCAATTGATACCTTGATACATTTAGCACTACTAAGACAAGTACAAATGTACCAACTGCCTCAGCCAACAGCGCTGCTACTTGACGCTGATTCATATTAGGAACCCTCCTTAAGTTAATCTTATGTTTTAACGATAAGAGTAAACACATAAAAAATCAATAGCATATTTTAACAAACAGATATAAATGGTGGGTAATATCATTAAAAAAATAGTCACAGGAAAACTAAATAATGCTGGCATATTATACATGTAGTGTTATACTAGTAAATGTAAACGCTATATGTGGGATAAAGTATGGAAGGAACGTATGAGTACAAGTTTCGAAAACTACAACATTAAAACTACGGATCCAATCGAAAAAAATAGTTTACCTCCAATTTTACTTTTGGTCACAAGCCCAGATGAAATTTTTCAAGAAATGGAATTCAAAAACTCAGACAATTTCGTAAGTGGTGCGGAAATTTTCATAAAGGTACTTGAAAAAAGTGGCATGTTATCTGACGAACAAGATAGAAATGAAATACGGCACTATATTCACACTTCACAAGAAGAGTACAATTCTTTATTCATGAAAAAGATTCAAGGACAAGGACAAAAAACCGATATAGATAAAATTATGCACCTTTACGATCTTACTGATGATGCAGTAGCAGAAGACACATTGCTTAGTTATGGCGAGCAATTCAGAAAAGCTGCTAATACTTCCGCGAAACAAGAACAAGCGCTCTCTTTCGAAAGACTTATTCGCTATATGTTTCTGAAGGAAAACGGTAATCTGTCCGATTTAGAAGATTTAACTTTGAAAAACCATAGCGACGAACTACTATAAAACTAATGGCATTCGAAGATTTTACTACTAAAGAAAGTGTCGTACTCGTTTATACAGGAGAAGGCAAAGGCAAAACCAGTGCAAGCCTTGGGCTTATGGTACGTGCGCTTGGAGCTGATTGGAAAGTTGCATATGTTCAGTTTATTAAACACTGGAAGGTCAACGAACATAAGTTTATTGAAAAGATACAGGATACCTTCGACGATAATCTTTTCTTCTACAAGGGAGGAGCGGGCTTTTACAAAGCTGGTGAATTAAGTGCAAAAGGAATAAGTGACGATGAGCATCGCTTAATGGCCCAAAAAACTTTTGAAATTGCCTACGGAGCAGCTAAAAGCGGAAAATACGATTTAGTAATTTGTGATGAGATAAATAATGCTGTGGCGGATGGGCTGGTTGACAAAAAACAACTTAAAAATTTTATTAAAAATAGAAACGCTAAAACAAGTATTTGTCTGACTGGACGAAATTTTCCAGAAGAACTTTTGAGTGAAGTGGATATTGCCACTAACATGACAAAAATAAAACATCACTTTGATAATAAATTCCTCGCGAATAGTGGTATCGATTTTTAATCGTTGTTAATTTAGCACTTTTATATTCTTTCTCTTCATACTAGTCTAGTTAACATTGGCTATAAAAAAGATAGAGGGGGAAATGGAAAAAGGAATACAAAATACCTTGCCTGGTATGGAAGACTATGCGACTCGAATTTCAGCATATACATGGGAGATGCGTGAAGCAATCAATGAGTTGAGCTATGAAGAGAGACTAGAACTAGTAGATCAGTTGCACGACAGACATATCAGAGGAGAAATCACTGAAGAAGCTTTCGAAGACGGGATAATAGTGATGCTGCCTGAGATTAATTTCTCAGAAATTAATCAGTAATTAAATAGAGTGCTTTTTCTTCAAAATAGGGAACCTTAGTGAATTCATTAAGGTTCCACTTTTTTATAGTAACCTTTTTTGGTATTTCTGCGCTTACATCTCCGCCTTTTAAATACAAAAGACCATTAGTAATTTCATTACTATTAATTTTTGAAATATTTTTTTGCACCCAGCTCCACGCAACGTCAAGTTTGGTAACTGCTCTTGAGACCACAAAATCAAACGTATCTGTTATATCTTCAGCCCGTGCATGAATAGTGATAACATTTTCGAGTCCTATTTCGTCTGCGATACTTTGAGCAACAATTAATTTCTTATTTATTGAGTCTACAAGCACAAATTTGGTTTCAGGAAAAAGAATTGCCAAAGGGATTCCAGGAAAGCCACCTCCTGTGCCAAGATCCATGATTTTCGTTCCCGGCAAAAAAGAGATTATTTTCGAAATAAGCATACTGTGCAGCACATGATGAGAATAAAAATTATCCATGTCTTTTCGTGAAATGATATTAATCTTTTGATTCCAATCCTTATATAAAGGTTCTAGGGCTTTTAGTTTTGTAATCTGATCATTAGAAAGATTATCAAAATTTTTTAAAATAAATTCTTCCATAAATTAGACCACCAGACTTCCTCTTTTTTGATGATGATCACGGGTACTAATCATTTTTCTGTGATATTCTGCAACCTTTAATAAATTAATAAACCGCATTCCATGGATATACACCTTGAGGTATTGATCGTATTTAATCTTTCCTCTTCGCTCATGAATTAGTATTGAAATATCTACGTCATCGTGAACAATTCTCTCGTCTTTGCAGGTTTCATTTTTTATTAGATCCCACATGGGTTTTCTTATAGCCATATTTGATCCCCATAGTAGCTGGAATCCCATCAATTTCTTTCCTAGTAAAAAATAATATTTACTAAAGAACAGTCCTGGGTACATATCTTTGAAGGCTATTTCGTATACTCCCCCCGGACCAGTCAGGGCACTCAGTGAAGCGTCTTCAACAAAATTTTTGTTAACCCGCTCAACCCAGGTCTTTGAGACTACGGTGTCAGCATCAATTCGAGCAATAATATCGCCAGTTGCACTATCAAATCCTCTATGATGGGCAGCAATAATACCTTGTTTTTTTTCTTTAAGCATTTTGACAAAAGGATACTTCTTAATTATTTCAACCGTTTTATCTGTCGAGTTATTGTCCACTACAATAATTTCATGTGGAGGCATTGTTTGTTTAGCTAATGCCTGGAGACAAGAATCTAATACCGATTCTTCATTAAACGCTGGAATTATAATGCTAATCTTAAGCTTTTTATTTGATACCATATATATACTGACAGTATACGACACTCACTATGAAAAATAATAAAACAACTGTAACAGGAAAAAATTTACCCAAGTACTACTTGAGAGAACTCAAGATTTGGTGGAAATCATTGAAAAAATTTCAACGCTTTTTCATCATTGTCATAGTAATCTTATTCATGTTCTGCGCCCAAGCATATGGATTGGCGTATTGGTATCAACAAAAACATAAAAACGAACCGATACATCTCGGTGTTACCTTTATAGCTGATTATGCGACAAGCCTGGGCATTGATCCTCATAGAACAATGCTTGCCCTCAGAGATGACTTGGGATTTCGTAGATTTAGACTCGTAAGCTATTGGGAGGATATAGAAAAAGCACCTGGCAAATATGATTTCTCTGAGCTTGATTGGGAGATGCAACAGGTCGATGCCGTACATGGATCTGTAACGCTATCAATTGGTTTAAGACAACCCCGTTGGCCTGAATGTCATATCCCAAACTGGGCATCAAATGAACAAACATCTGTTTGGTATCCTCAGCTTAAAAATTTTATGACAGCGGTAGTTAACAGATATAAGAACAATCCTGCACTAGTGAGTTATCAACTGGAAAATGAATATTATCTAAGTGCTTTTGCAAATTGCCCTGACTCAACGAAGGATCGAATTATCGATGAGTTTAAACTCGTAAAATCGCTCGATGCAAAAACACCAATTATCATCAGCTTATCGAATAATTATCTTGGTATACCTATTAGCCAGCCTCGACCAGATCAATATGGAGTCTCTGTTTATAAATTGGTGTACGACAAAACTATAACCCACAACTATTTCGAATATCCATTTCCAGATTGGTATTACACTTGGAGGGCAGCGCTAACTGAAATAGTGACCGGTAAAAGTAGCATGCTTCATGAACTACAGGCAGAGCCTTGGCCACCAACGGGAATACTAAACTCTTCCCAAGAAGAATTAAGCAAATCGATGAATGCCACTCTTTTACAAAAAAGAATTCAATACGGCAAAGATACTGGTTTTAAAGATATTGATCTTTGGGGTGGCGAATATTGGTATTATGAAAAAACTAAATTCAATGATCCATCGCTTTGGAATGTAGTCAAAAAATCTATTCAGCAAACGAATCAAGACAACGTAGCCAAGCATTTACAATAGCGCTAAATCTACCCCTGTTGTACAATAAAACCATGACAAATAAAAAAGTAGCTCCAAAATCGCAGGTAGTGAACAAACAAGCAAAACGAGATTACGAAATAATAAAAACGTTTATGGCAGGTCTTGTTCTCACGGGTGCAGAAGTAAAAAGCCTTCGTCATGGACATGGGCAACTTCGAGGCGCTTTTGTTACTTTAAAAGATGGTGAAATTTGGCTCCTTAACGGCATGATAAACCCAACAAATGCAAATAAAACAGTGCTTAATGAGGAAATGCAGAATCGATCAAGGAAGCTCCTCTTAAAAAAGAAAGAGATTGACGAGCTTGCAACTGCAAAGGAACAAAGCTTGTCTATCATTCCACTCAAAATTCTGACTAATGGGCGATTTATTAAAATTGAAATCGCTATTGCTAAAGGCTTAAAAAAATTCGACAAAAGACAAAAAATTAAAAAAAGAGACACCGACAGAGACAACGCGAGAACTTTAGCAAGAAAATAGTTTAATTCTCGAGTACACTATAAGAGTATGAATATTTTTAGCTGGAACGTGAATGGATTACGTGCTGTATTAAACAAAGGAGCGTTGCAAGGATTTATAAATGAATATAATCCAGATATTCTTTGTTTGCAGGAAATAAAAGCCAACGAAGATCAAGTAGACGTAAAATTAGAAGGCTATTTTATGTATTGGAATTCCGCTAAGAAAAAGGGATACAGCGGAACAGCCATTCTTTCTAAAATTAAACCAATTGCTATATTGAAGGGATTTCCAGATAGTATTTTAAATAAATTTGATTTTGAAAATGATGGGTATGGAAATCCAAATGATGAAGGCCGCGTACTTGTTGCTGAGTATGAAGACTTCTTTATTGCAACAGTTTATACTCCCAACACAAAGCCTGACTTAAGCCGACTTACGCTTCGGCATAAACACTGGGACCCAGCATTTCTGGAATACATGAAACAATTAGAAAAAAAGAAGCCAGTCCTTTTTTCTGGTGATTTAAATGTTGCCCATACCGAAGATGACTTAGAAAATCCAAAAGCTAACGTAGGAAAACACGGTTTTACCAATGAAGAACGGGAAGGTTTTGACAACATCCTTTCAGCAGGTTTTATTGATAGCTTTAGAAAATTTACTCCTACCGGAAACGGCCATTATTCATGGTGGAGCCATTTTGCAAATGCACGTGCTAGAAATATTGGATGGAGAATTGATTATTGGCTTGTTAGCGACAGTCTCAAGGATAAAATTGAAGAGGCAAAAATATACCCAAATGTTATGGGCAGTGATCATTGCCCAGTAAGTGTAAGGATTAAATAATCATGAGTGATATACGACGCACACTATTGTTTTTGCATGAGGGTGATAATATTCTTCTTGCTATGAAAAAGAGAGGGTTTGGTGCAAACCGTTGGAATGGCGTTGGAGGAAAATTAGAAGCAGGCGAAACGATAGAACAAGCTCTTATAAGAGAAACGCAAGAAGAAATATTTGTGACTCCAATTGATTACGTAAAGGTCGCTGAATTAGATTTTTATGGAAAAGATCCTGAAACTAATGAGCCATGGCAAATGTTTGTTTATGCCTATCTATGTACAAAGTGGGAGGGCGAACCTACTGAGAGTGAAGAAATGAAACCTGAATGGTATAAAAAAAATTCAATTCCGTATGATGATATGTGGCAGGATGATGAACATTGGCTTCCCCAAGTACTCGAAGGCAAAAAAATACAGGCAACCTTTTATTTCGATGAAAAAGACGATCTCAAATCTTATGACATTAAAGAGGTTATGCAGTGGTAAAGAAGCCCATTGCCATTTTTGACATTGATGGCACATTCTTCAGATGGCAACTATTCCACGAGCTAGTTTTTCAGCTCAAAAATATGGGCTGTTTCAATGAAAAAATATCAAAAAAACTTGATGAAACTTTTTTAAATTGGCAGGCACTAAAAGCAACGTGGTCAGAATATGAAAATCAGGTAGTTGCAGCCATCGAAGACTCGATAACATCGATTAATCCAAAACAAGTGGAAGAAGCTGCGCAGAAAATAATAGATAAATCTGGCCATGAAGTCTACGCCTTCACAGCACAACTAGCCCAAAAATTAAAAGATGAGGGTTATTTCCTCCTTGCAATTACTGGATCACAACAAGAAGTTGCTGAACTTTTTGCAAAAAAGCATGGATTCGATGATTGCATCGGTCTTATTCATGAAAGAAAAGAAGATTCCTATACAGGTAAATATGAGCGATTTATAGTAGACAATAAATTGGCACTAGCTAAAGACTATATAGAAAAACATAATCTGTCTTTAGAGAGAAGTTATGCAATAGGCGACAGTGCTTCAGATATAGATGTATTGCATCTTGTTACTCATCCCATAGCGTTTAATCCTAGTAAAGAACTACTCGATGAAGCTCAGAAAAATGGATGGCCGATTGTTATTGAAAGAAAGAACATAATGTACCGCCTAGAAACGAGTCAAAATGGATACAAATTGGCAGAAACAAGAATACTCTAAACCACTATTCGATTCTTTGATTTGGGCAAAACCTGAGCAGAAAGATTTTGCAGGCAGGCTCCTGATTATTGGCGGCAATGCACACGCAATAAATGCACCCAATGAAGCATATGTGAGCGCATTAAAAGCTGGAATTGGCTATGCTAAAGTGTTACTTCCGCGGCAAACAAAGAAATTTTTTGGAAATAATATTCCTCTAGACGTCGAATTACTAGCTGACACACCAAGCGGGAGCTTCAGTACGAAAGCATTCGAAGATGTCCTAGGATTTAGTGCTTGGTCTGATGGCCTTTTTTTTGCGGGTGATATTGGCAGAAACAGCGAAACCGCAATAATGATAGAATCTATAGCAGATAATGTTTCAGGCATCCAGATTTACACTCGTGATTCACTAGAATATTTTTCTACACATCCAGAAAATATTTTTAGGCGAGATGAGACACTCCTTGTTCTAAGTCTTTCTCAATTACAAAAGATGCTTATAGAACTAAGGGAAAAAACACCCGTTACGTTTGATATGGGTATCGTAAAACTTTCGCAACTTCTGTCTGAACTAACCCTCAAATACAATGCGACCCTCATGACACAGTATGGGAACGCTATACTTGTGGCACAGGGCGGAAAAGGAATAATAACCTCGCTGCCCGTAATTCCGCAAAGATGGCGACTCAAATCTGCTACAGCTGCTGCCGTTTGGTGGATTCAAAATCCTAAAAAACCGCTCGAAGCGATTGCAACCGCGATTACGCAAGTAGATTGGAAAAATTAATATATCTTTGTTGGTACCGCGAGCCGGACTTGAACCGGCACGAGCATAAGCTCACAAGATTTTGAGTCTGGCGTGTCTACCAATTCCACCATCGCGGCACAAACAAGAATACATTAAGCTTTAAAGTGCTACATAAAAGCAGGGGTAATTGTACTATAATTATAGCGGTAACTAAAAGTAATACATACATATATGCCTAATGAAATAAATGAACTACCGCTTCCTGATGGAAATAACAGTGGCCAAACAAGCCAATCTGAGGCGGTTAATTATGTACGCGAAAAATTATCTAATTTTTATCCAGATGAGCCCAACGTACAGGACGAAGCACAAGAAATTACTATGCTCGGTGCTAAATCCGATCACCAAGTCTTTATTAATAATTTACTCAACTCCGGTAAAAATTTAGCCCAAATTCAGACGGAATGGCACCTGTATTATCAGGATTTGAGTGATGAACAAAAACATACCATCTGGCAAGAATATTACGATAACCATGCAGAACTTACTAAGCAAAAAAATACAGGCCAGCACCGCAATAATGGAGTTAGCCGCAAGAGTCTTTCGGAACATCAAAGTCAAGCATATTACACAGAGACTCAGGAAGCACCAAAGAAACATTCTATTTCTGGCAAAGGCATTCTAAAGAAACGCCACCGCCTGCAATCACTATTCTTTGGGCTTGGTTTTGGTGCACTTATAATTTTTATATTTCTATTTGGTTTTTTTAATGAACGTTTCATAGCTCCCTTTATTTCACCTAGCAAAAATGTCGCACTAGCACCCCTCATTCTAGACCCGACAGGCAACAACAATGTAGGCCCAGAAAATATTTTAATTGTTCCAAAAATTAATGTCGTAGCTCCAGTTATATACGACGTTCCAAGCATCAGTCCCAATGATATGCTATTGGCACTCAATAACGGAGTCGTCCATTACCCCCAATCGTCACTCCCAGGGCAAAATGGAAATGTCGTTATTGTTGGTCATTCATCAAATAACTATTTTAATGATGGTAAATACAAATTTGCGTTTGTTCTACTAGATCAACTAGATGTAGGGGACACATTCATGATTAACTACAATTCAAAACAATACGTCTATCAAGTGTATAGTCGAAAAATAGTTGACCCCACCGACATAGCTGTACTTGGTACTGCGGATCGTCCCAGCACTGCAACGCTCATTACTTGCAATCCGGTAGGAACGTCTCTGCATCGACTCGTGCTTCTGGCAAACCAAATTAGCCCTGCGCCCGCTTCAAATTCTCCTGCACCATCATCTCCCACCTCCAGCTTACAGCCGACTATTATCCCAGGAAATTCCGAAAGCCTCTGGCAGCGTTTTATACATTGGCTAACGAGCTAAATTAAAGAACGAGTTTACCGGCTTGCAACACAAACTTAGCGTTTGGCTGATAGATGATGGTATAAATCTGGTTTACGGCAGGGTTAAAATAGGCCTGAAACGCATCATCACTTTTAGTTAAATTAACAAGGTTTAAGCCATCGAATTCGAAAACATGCTCAACACCTCCACTTACAACAGAAAGATGGCTAGTATCCATCCATTTCGCTTCAAGGGACGTAGTAAGGGGCAGGTTTAAGGTAAAGCGGTAAACATGATCAAGCTCTGCATCAAAAACAACAAAATTAGTGCCTGACTGCATACTGATATAGCGAGAACTTTTTGAAAAAGAAGAAAAACTTGGATTAGTAAGTTGTAGTCCTAGCTGGGCGCTAATTGGTTGGGTGTTATCTGGAGAGACGTTATTGAGCGGATTATTATATATAAATATTTTATTTTGAACGGCTGAAGATACTACGTAATACCATGTGCCAGCATATTGCGATAAATCTAGAAGATAATGAGTGCTAGGATCAGCCGTTATGGGTTGAAGCTTGAAATGATCTTTTTGATTACTAAGAATACCTACCTGAGAAACTCCTTTTGTATCTGGAGCAGAAACATAAAGAATTAAACTATCCCCATACGACTTGAAGGCCACAATATTGGAAAGGAGAGGAGTTCCTTGAATTGAAGTTGAGTTTGCCAATTTAAGTGTTCCAGCGGCAGCATCAAAAACGAGAAATTGATTAAATTTTTTATTAAATAATGTCAGATTTGCGCTAGCTGATAGGGAAAGTGAAGTGCTTACATTCGTAGAATTTGATACATCGTTCTTATCAATCATTAAATATTCTTTCTTGCCGGACGGGAGTGTTTGCAAGAGTAAAAAGTGGTTATTGTCGTCTGCCCAACCAACGACACTAAAAGCTCCTATATTCAATGCTTCACTTTGCAAGATGGATTGCGGTAAGGTGATTGTTTTGGCAGCATTTCCGGGATTAGTAGTATCAAAAACCGTAAAGTCAGGTTTCTGAGAGTTGGGCTGTATCACCAACCATTGTCCATTTAGAGATTGACTCACTAATCCGGGTGCTGCTTCGAAATTAGTAACGTTTGAAGTAGGGATATTTTTAGGAAATAGTCGTATATAGTCATAATAGCTGACCGTGCCACCCACTACATTAATCGTTTTATTCCAATCAATGTAGTTTGTCTTTTGAACGGAAGCGTTATATGTTCCGCCTAATAAATTAAATTTGGTGTCAGTTTGACTGTTTTGGAGGGGACCATTAAGATAGATTTTTGCTCCGCTCGGACTTGAACTAAAAAAAACGAGGCCACTCTGGTTCACCCCTTTATTAGGGTCATAGCCATAGCCTTCAGCAACAAAAATTAAAACTAGCGCAGCAAGTCCTATAAGTATCGCCATCAATCCATAGCCTACAAATAGTTGAGTTGTTTTTTTTCTTTTTTCTTTAGGAGTTAAAAATTCCATATGAACATACGCTATTTTGTCACGTTATTACTATTTTTTCCACTTTATTTAGTTAATTATATACTTGCGCCCACGATAGCCTAAAGCGTAATATTACTAGTAAGTAATCGCAAACTTAAGCAAGCAAAGAAGTATATTTGAAAACATTTATTGAAATTAATGGCCAAAAGATTGACCCCACAACTGGCAACGTTATCGGGGTAGAAAAAATGGTCAAAAATAATAGTACTCTGAAAGTGATCGATGGCTTTGTTCGAAAAAAACCTGTAACTCCTCAAAGCATACTAATTAAAAATCAAGCACTGGCAGCAAAAAATACAGTACAATCACAAACAACTACTACAAAACCTAGGTTATCACAGCCGATTGAAACAAAAGTGCACCACTCAAAAACACAGCAATCAAAAACTTTAATTAGAAGTTTTGTATCCAAGCCCAGTAAGACTCCGCCTCAAATAAATACCACAAAATCACTCGCTAGTAGTTCTGTTGAAAAGAGTGCTTCCGGGCGTGGCTTATTACTCAGAAGAGTTCCTGATAATAGAATAAGTAGAGCGAACGCCACCGAAAAAAACACTGAAGTATCTCGTTTTCCTAAAATGTTCCAGTTAAATGCGAACCCAATAAACGCACAACTTTCAGTTAAGGCACAGCCTGAACAAAATGATCCCCCTGCAGCACCTCCAACATTAATTAAACCCAAACTTGGACAAGAAAATAACCGAAGAGAAGTATTTAATCACCCTGCTCGTAACGTTTTATCTAAAAAGAACCAAAAGAGAAATATCTTTAAAAATTTCATCAGTCTTTTCAAAGTAAAACCTAAAATTGTTATAGGCTTTACCGCAACAATTGCATTGATCGCTGGTGCTGGTTATTTTGCGTATATTAAAGTACCGGCAGTTGACCTACGAGTGGTGAATGCAAAATCTGGCTTTACTGCAACTATCCCAAGTATCACTCCTGCTGGTTTTAACTTCAAAGGACCGATGCAATTCACTAACGGAGCTGTTGTACAGAACTTTAGTAGCGTTAATCACAAGGCATTCTCTATCGTACAAAGATCATCATCCCTTACGAGTGAATCCTTATTATCTAAGTATATAATCTCATCAAATTTTAAATATCAGACATATTCTGAAAAAGGACTTAACGTTTATATTTACAATGCTGGGGACGCAATGTGGGTCAATAACGGTATATGGTATAGCGTTATAAATAATGGAAATCTCACTTCTGATGATATTCTAGCGCTGGCTGGAAGTATGTAACTTGTCTCGACATCTGTTGTTATGCGATACTATCTGAGATGAACAAAATAATCCGAACTCGATTTGCACCAAGCCCAACAGGTTTTTTACATGTTGGAGGGGTGCGTACAGCACTTTTTGCATGGCTCATCGCAAAACAAAACAACGGCCAATTCATTTTAAGAATTGAAGATACCGACAAAGTACGTGAAGTAGCCGGCTCGGAACAGCACATTATTGATTCTTTGCATTTTATTGGAATTAAATGGGATGAAGGACCAGACATTGGAGGCCAGTACGGACCCTATAGACAAAGTGATAAACTAACAATTTACAAAGAGTGGGCACAGAAGCTTGTAGATAAAGGAAGAGCATACCCAGACCCATATACACAAGAAGAACTTAATCGACTTCGGGAGCAAGCTAAAATAGAAAAAAGACCATTTCTGTTCAGAGAACACCGACCCGAAACATTTGCAAAATGGGATGGAAGTTCAACCCTACGATTCAAATCAGATCCAAAACCGTATGTTTGGCATGACGCCGTTATGGGTGAGCTTTCAAATGGCGAAGAAGTTATTGATGATTTTATCATTATGAAAAATGATGGATATCCAACTTATAATTTTGCTCATATTATCGATGATCATCTTATGGAAATTACCCATGTCCTCCGAAGTCAAGAATTTATTTCATCTACTCCAAAATTTCTTAATCTTTACGAAGCACTAGAGTTTGAACGACCAATACTGGGGACACTTCCATTTGTTATGGGCCCAGATGGAAAAAAGAAATTAAGCAAACGTGATGGCGCAAAAGACATACTCGATTACAAAAAAGAAGGGTATTCTTCCGAGGCCTTGCTTAACTTTCTCGCTACGCTCGGATGGAATGATGGAACTACACAAGAAATATTTTCAGAAAAAGAATTAATTGAAAAATTTTCAATCGAAAGAGTAAGCCGGTCAGGTGCAAAATTTGATGAGCAACGGCTTCTTTGGCTCAATGGCCATTACATCAGAGAAATGAATATAGACACCCTTTATGCCAATGCTAAAGATTATTTTCCTAAAGAAGCAGCCGCCTACGACGATGCATACAAAAAAAATGTCCTTACTATTATTCAAGAAAGATTAAAGTTCTATAGCGAACTACCATCTCTAACTAACTTCTTCTTCGCTGAACCAGAACCCGATTTAACACTCATACAAAATAATAAGCAACTCTCAAAGGTAGAGCCAGCAACGTTGGTATCACTACTTGAAGTGGCCCTGAAAGGCCTTGACGGTATTTCTTTCGAAACTGAAAAATTAAGTGAAACACTTAACGGGCTACTCGAAAAAACAAGACAGAAACCTGCAATTCTTTTTAGTTTGATTCGAATTGTGACTACTTGGGCTCCTTCAAGCCCTGGGCTAGTTGAAAGCCTGGCGGTACTCGGAAAAGAAACTACGCTTAGTCGCATGAAAAATGCTTTGAACTTATTAAGTAAAAATTAAAGACCAGTCAACCAACTACGTTACAATAGAATGAATGAGGGTTTTTTAGATGAAAAAAATGAGATCATCACATCTGGGGCTATTAACACTTGCCTCACGTTTTTTTGATACATTACAACGAAAAATCCTCAAACATAAAGTGTATGCAGTAATCAGCACCACTATTTTTCTTGGAGCGGTTTTTGGAGTGCTACTTACTTTCAATAGAGATACTAATCCAAAAGGGACTGTAGCAAAATCACAAACTAATCAAGGAGACCCAAGCCAGAGTGCCCAAAGTGGGCTTTTTGTTTCACCCTTGACGGGTCAAACGCTCGCAGATAAGTCACTTGTGGATCATCAGGTGACCGCAGTAATGATTGATAATTCTCTTCCGGCGCGCCCTCAATCAGGGTTATCGCAAGCTGGAATAATTTTTGAAGCCCTTACTGAAGGCGGCATTACTCGTTTTTTGGCAATCTATCAAGAATCAGCTCCAAACATTGTGGGGCCAATCCGAAGTGCTCGTCCGTATTTCCTTGATTATGCGTTACCATTTGACGCTAGTATCGCTCATGTAGGAGGGAGCCCACAGGCTTTAATTGATATAAAAGCACTGGGGATGAAAGATATCGATCAAACAAATAACGAATCAGCATATCAACGTGTAGCGAATAAATCTGCCCCGAGTAATGTATTTAGTACATTTTCAGATCTAGACGCCCTCAATACAAAACAACGGTATCTAAAATCAAACTTCATAGGATTCAAGCATAAAACTGACGTTGCCCAAACTCCAACTGCAGGAACAATAGATTTTCTCATATCATCACAATTCTATAACTCAGAATTTAAATATAACAGCTCAACCAATTCATATCTCAGGTTTCAGGGAGGAGTTAAGCAAATAGACGCGCTGAATGGGCAGCAATTATCTCCTAAAGTCGTGATTGCCTTATTCGTTAGTCAGGCCTACAATCCCGATGGACTACATACAAGCTACAACACCACTGGTCAAGGAAAAATGTACGTGTTCCAGGATGGTATCATGTCTCCAGGTAATTGGAAGAAAACAGATAGGAAAAATCAGTTAGAATTCACCGATCAATATGGCATGCCAATGAATATCAACGCTGGACAAACCTGGGTAACACTTATTTCGAATGATGGAGATGTTACTTTTAAACCATAGCTATGAGAAAAAAACGAACTCGATTAGAATACGAAGCACTAAATAGGAAGCTATTATCAGCAATTGTAACCCTTACTGCCACCTTTATAATAACCGGGTTACTCCTTTACTTTTTTTTGGGACGAAAATAAAGAATTGTTGTATTTAAAGCACTAGCATTATGTTCATAGAGTTGTACAATAAAAAGAGTCATGTGGGTACTAGTTTAATTACTTTTCTACTTACAGGCGTATCAAAAAAGTTTTATCTTTTTTCAAAATTTCGATATACACACTAGCCACGAGCGAAGCGTCACTGTCGGATCAATTCAATACTGTTATCTCAACATACGATGTGATTAATGACGGATAAATCACCCCGGTTGAATAGCACAAAATCCTTTACCGTTACTAGCAATAAATTTGTCTAGGCTCTTCTAACCATCTAAATTAAGGAAATTGAATTATGAAAAAAGCAGTTTTGATAGAAAAAGATATTGATTTAAAAGAAGTATATTTCGGCAACATCCAAAAACAAATACGAACGTATCCCAAAAAAATTGAATGCGAAGGCACGACCTACACATTCAATGACGGACTTCAGTTATTAGTGCGCCAAGGTAAAGAGTTAATAAGAATTTTCGATATGACCGATGGACATGCTCATTACCGTCTCAGAAACGATGTTACCGAACAAAGATGGAGATTAATGTCCATTACGATGAATGCATAGTCTAACTTTTAGTTACTAAAAAGAACGATGACAATGTATGCGTGGTTAACTAGTGGGGTTTTCACAAATCCCACTATTTAGTGTAGGATAGAGGTCATGAGTATAACCAACCTTGCATTACCTCATAAAATTAAATTCGTAAAAAAAGAATCCATAGCACCGAATGTCTATAGTTTCCATTTTCTTCCCAAAGAGAAGTTAAAATGGAAAGCGGGACAACATGGTATTTTTGAAATACAAGAAAAAGGCAGCAAGACACTTCGTTGGCCTTTTTGGATTTCATCTTCACCTTCTGAAGGTGAGATTGTTGTAACAACAAAACATAAAACAGACGAAACCATAGCCTTCAAACAAAGACTTATGGCGCTCAAGGCAGGTGATACGTTAAAATTTAGAGGACCGATTGGCACTCTTCACATACCTAAGAATCCAAAAAAACATTATGCGCTTCTTGCTACGGGAATTGGAATTGCTCCTTTTAGATCTATTCTAAAACAAATCAATGACACAAACAGCGACGCTCATGTAACGCTTTTTTTCTTAGGGAACAAAGAATTACATTATTTCAGAGAAGAGCTAAGTGCGATAGCTTCTAGAAATAAGAATATATCAATTGAATATATATATAAGCCTGACCGTATAACTGGCCAAACGATTCAAGAGGCCTTAGGAGATAAAATTTTTGAGACAATCTATCTACTTTCTGGATCATCACAGATAGTAAGAAATTACCAAAGAACCCTTCGAGGTCTAGGAATTCCTCGTCGAAACATACGAATCGATATATTAGTAGGAATAGATGCGCTGCGTCAACGAGTGAAAAATTTTATAGATACCACTAAAGATTAGCGAGAAGTAATATGCTCATTATTGATGAGAAGGAATTCGAACAATTGGCGAGTGCGGCCATTGATTCATTACCCGATGAAGTGATTAAAAACATGAAGAACGTAGCCATCGTTGTTGAGGATGAACCGTCCGAAGTACAAAGAAAGAAATTTCATTTAAACGCTCATACAACGCTTTTTGGGCTTTACGAAGGCATCCCACTTATAAAAAGATCTGCAAACTATAGTCTCGTTGCTCCAGATAAAATAACAATCTTCAGAAACCCACTCGTGATGAATGCTGTCTCTCTTGATGATCTGAAAAATAAAATAAAACGAACCGTCTGGCATGAGATAGCCCATCACTATGGTCTAGACCACGATAGAATTAATGAGCTTGAAAAAAAATGAAGAAATAGCGCTATACTATAGACATGGAAACAATAATTATTGGCGGAGGATGCTTTTGGTGTCTTGAGGCAGTTTTTAGAGGCGTTAAGGGCGTAGATAATGTCGAAAACGGATATAGTGGTGGAACGACCATTAATCCCGATTATGAGGCAGTATGTACGGGCGAGACTGGTCATGCAGAAGTCATAAAGATAACGTTTAATCCGAAAGAAATCGATTTACAAACAATACTTACAATCTTTTTTGGCATTCATGATCCAACAACACTGAATCGCCAAGGGCCAGATCGTGGAACACAGTATCGATCCATCATCCTTTACGGAGACGATAAACAAAAAGAAATTGCGGAACATTCAAAACTTGAGGCACAGCGCTTTTGGGAGGATCCGATTGTCACTGAAATAGTACCACTAAAGGAATATTTTAAAGCAGAAGACTACCACCAAAATTATTTCGAAACACATCCTGAGATGTCTTATTGCCAGATAATTATTAATCCAAAACTAAAACATTTTAAAGAAACCTTTAGGCAATTCTTAAAGGAAGAGTATGCAGCATAAAATTATTATCTTTGGAGGGCAGGGTAGAACAGGCAGAGAGGTGGCCGAGTTGGCTGCAAAACATGGTCACCATGTAACCATTTTTGCACGTCATAATAACCACCTTTTTCCTGAAACACTTGGAATCCACTATGTCATTGGAGATGCAAGAAATAAATCTGACATAGCTCGTGCGCTAACAGATTTTGATGTAGTCATTAACATTACTGCTCCAGGCCTTTTTGATAAAAAAAATTACGATATTAGCCCTGTTGCTACCAACAATATTCTCGATGTAATGATGAAGAAGGGTATTAAGCGCTACATGTCTCAATCTGGTGCATGGGCAACAAGTGACCTTAGCGATGCCAGTATCTTCATGCAACTTGGTTTTAAAATTTTTTGGCCGCTTAGAGAAATATATAAATTTAAAAAAATAGAAGACACTATCGTAAAAAATAGTACTGCTGAGTGGACGATATTTAGAGCAGGGCTTTTAACAAATAGAAAGCTAAAGCCCGTAAAACTATATGAAAATGGATACAAGTGTAAATTTTGGGAAATTCCTTCAATTTCACGAAAAAGTGTTGCTCAAGCCTATTTAGACAACATTGACAACCAAGATTTATTTAAGAAATTTCCTGTAATTATTAATTAGATACTTTGGCCGGACAAATTAACTCCAAAAGCACGCTCAGCTGAGTTAACAAACGTATCCTTATCGACAATAATTGCTTGGACAGGTAATTGCTCGGAACGAGTGTCGAGACCTTGAACTTTCTTTACGGCAGTACCAATTGCCAAGAACTCTATAAGACCATTGCCAAGATTGTATATATACGTTTTGATACCAAGAACATCATCAGCACCAATTTCTACAGCTTGCTGTTGCAGCTTTTTAAGGGATTCTTCACGTGCTCCATAAATCATTTGGGTTAATTCCTTAATTTCACCTTTTACTAAATTCTTTAGCCCAGCCATAAGACCTCCGACTACACCCAATGAATACACTGAAGTCCCGAGAACAAGTTGCATAGGCATATACCCCATCTTTGTTAGATTCCATGTTTCTTCAGCCGTTAAATCGCTCGTTGTAACATCAATACCCGTTATCGATCCGCCCGCGCTTGGATGTTGCGCAGCTGTACCAACCATCACCATTTCTTGTACACCTGATAAACCAAAAGGAAGAATTTCGGTTCTAATGCCTATTACCGCATTCGCTCCAACACTTTTTGCTTCATCTACAATTCTTTGTAAGGCGAGCTTTCTGGTGTCATTAAAAATACCGCTATATTGTGATACTTCTCCTCGAGCAAGTGACTTAAATCCACCCAATATTCCTTTGCCAATACCAATCGAATAGGCAACGTTGCCAAATACAAAAGAAATTGGAGTATAGCCGGCATCAACAGCACAATAAAGTTCTTGCCCGTCAAAAGAAGAAGTGAATGGCTTGAGCTGGAGACCTTGTCCAGGTTGTACGGCTGAACCGACTGATAAGAATTCAATATTCTGAGAGGGCTGAAACACTAACTCGCTCGTCAGTCCGCTAACACCAAAACCATTTGTGGCCCCAACTTCATCGATCAGTCTTTGAAAGGCAAGTTTTCTCCCTTGAAGAATAATTTCAGTAATAGATTTAATCTCTCCACCTACTACAGTGCGTATAGAAGATTTAAGCCCCCCTATTACACCGAGTGAATAGACACTATTACCTATAACTAAATTATCCGGCTCAAGTCCAATCAATTTTAGGCAGTACATCTCATTAGCGTTTAAGCCTGAAAAGACTGAGCCTTTTGTTTTTTGTGCTTCTTGTGGTTGTGATTGATTTTCCATGCTTAAAAGTGTAATGGAAAATACTTGTGGTTACAATTAATTTCGTATTTTAGATAAGAGGCGAAGTATTTCAAGATAGAGCCACACAATAGTTACCATGAGTGCAAAGGCTCCGTACCATTCAAATACTTTAGGAGCTTTATTGTTGGCGGCGGTTTCAACAAGATTAAAGTCCAAGAAAAGATTGAGCGCTGCCACAAAGATAACGACTAAACTAAAGATAATACCGAATGGGCCAGTATTATAGATAAGTGGCATTTGAAAATGGAAAAGACTTAAAATTATAGTTAAAAGATAATAGAGAAAAATACCTCCCGTAGCAATGAGAACAATTGACTGAAATTTTTGTGTTATCTTAATAATTCTTGTGCTGTAAAGAAAGAGTGCTGAGAAAAATATTACTCCAGTAAGCGCCACTGCCTGGATTATAATATTATTGTACTGTTCACTATACATCTTAGAAACTGCGCCAAGCAGAACTCCTTCTGCTATTGCATAAAGCGGTGCCGTGATAGGAGTAGATTTAGGAAAAAAACTTGCGATAAGCCCCAAACCTAATGCGGATACAATTGAAATGATGAGCAAGGGAGCTATCGATGTGCTTCCGACATTAACAGCTCTCCAGCTGAATGCTCCAGCAACAGTAAGCAAAATTAGTAGGAAAATAGTTCTTGCAATAGTACCTGGTACCGTAGCATGTTCAACGCTATCGACACTCATGACTCGCTGAAGTACTTTTTTACTTAAAGCAGGGTTACCACTTTGTTCTTGCATACAAACTCCTCATCTTATGTTTATATAATACCTATTTTTGATAAGCATAACAAGGAGCGCATTTAGTTTTATGAAGCAAAATGCATCGTAACATAGCTGCACTGATTGGTTGGATCTAAAGATTCAGAAACACCCATGACAGTATAGTCACCAATAATATTTGCATAATGAGTAGGGCTCGCTATAAATGCTTGCATTACTTCGCTGTCAGAATTGAAACATCTCGCAAGATTTTCCCCTACGTGTACTGCGCCAGGAAACTGGTTCCAGATAAAATCAGAAAAACGAATTTGATTTGGCGATACATGATCCCAGTAATTATTATTGATCATATCTATATTCTTATTATTCGCACTTTGATTGAGCCGATCATCGATCATCAATGGCTTGAGATGATGGGCAATTCTGATACGATTAACTGCTTGAATGTAGTAAGTTTCTGCACTGGATCGAGTAACAATTGGGATGGCAGATGCTGCACTCGCAACTTCACTTTGAATAGGGAAACTAAAGGTAAAAATAAAACTTATGAAAATTACAAACGCTAGAGCGAATCGAAGATGAATAAACTGACTGATTAGCCGGGCAGACTTTCTAAAAATAGAGGTTAATCTCAACATAAAAAAACACCAAATAATATAAATATATTTTAACATATTTGTAATTGTTTGTCTATAAGCCGTCAGGTTGTTCGCGCTCAAAGAATGAAATGACGTACGCTGTGGTAAGGATAATTATGGCTCCTAGTAATTGCATAAAATTAGCAGATTCATTATAGAAAAGAAATCCTATAATTAGTGCAAAAACTCCTTCGAGAAGTAATACATTTCCAGCCACATACCCCTTCAAATTACTAAAAATGTAGTTAAGCAGATAGAGGTTCACAACATTGAGTATCGAAGATAATACCAGCCCAACTACCGCCAGTGTAGTGAAATGGTTAGGAATAAATTTTCCTTTCGTAAGTAGAATTGCTACTAAGGGAGCAATCCAGGCGAAACATAGCAATAATGTGGTGTTCTGAAAATTTGTCATTTTAGCTTTGTGATACCGAACCATAAGATAGGAAATGTCGAATGCAACCATTGAAAGAAGAGCAGTTATAATTCCTGCGCTGAGATGAAGGCTCTTTACGTCTATTTTGCATAGAAGACCGAGCCCAATTATTGATAAGAGAATAAAAGGGAGCGCTTTGATATCAATTCTCTCGCGAAACATGATCCAGCCAAATATACCTACTATTGGCAGAGAAGAGCTAAATGATACAATCCCAAGCGTCGTATGATTCACAGCAAAAGTGAATAACATAATTCCAGCACCGAAATAAAGAATGGATCGGACAACATAAATCATCCAATCGTAGCCTGAAAGTGATTGTAGGGTTTTTTTGTCTAGTGATTTGCCAAATAGTACCCAAGCAATTACTAGCGCAATAACCATTCGCCAAAAAACCTGCTGGGAAAGAGTAAAGGATTCATTCATAAAACGAGCCCATACTCCCATAAGTACAAAAAGCAAAGCTTGCACTACCGCCAGTAGAATTGCTATTTTTTTATTTTTTTTACTCATCTTGATTTATTAGTTAGTGTAGCTCACTGATCCTGGGTCACTTACTGCCGTAATCCAGGTTTGACCAGCATTAAGCTTCAAAACATTGCCAGAACTATCAGAAAAACTAAGTTGTGACGTGTTTGCTTTTTTAGTCCACGTTCCAAGCGTTATATTACCATCTTGGAACACGAAAGCCTGACCTGAGCCAACGGTTGTATAGTCAGAATAATAGGCGTTTGAGGCGTCTAACGCACCTTGACTTAGGGGGACTACAATACCTATAACAACCTTGGGGGCGATTTGTTTCTGAATACCATTTTGATCAACTACCATATGGGGAGCCCCTGCTTGACTGCGTAGATATGAATTTGTACTTGGAGCATAGTCAAAATGCGCATCATAATCAGATCCGGACAAAGCAAAATCTATCTTGCTAACCTTTGGCGTTGAAGAAGGAGCATCTACTTTTCTCGGGAAGCCGTTGAAGTTACTTGAAGTGAAACCCTTTGATTGCTCGAGAGTAGTTAATTGCGGGAAGCCCGTATAGACATTATGAGGAGCATAACGAGAAGTAATTCGTTGGTAAGCGCTGTCATTATAAAACTCGTCCATGTCTTTCACGCCCCATGTTTGAATATCTTGCAGACCCTCTGAGCTCCCACCTACGTGAGCATAGGCTGCATCGAATCCAAGGGCCCATGAAATATAATAGGGTCGCGCACTTCTAACAGGACCAATGTAGGCTGGAAGAGAATCCTGATAAAGTGCCATAAACCTAGTGATACCCCCTTCAGCCACCGCTTCAAAAACGACAGAAGCTTGGTCAAGACCAGATTGTGGTCGAGCATCAGTACTATTCTCAACCATAATTGCAGTCACCGGCCGTAAATTAACAGAAGGTTTTACTGGAAGTCCTGAAAGAGTTGATGGCACAAGAAGGTTGACTGCTTTGAGTTTTGGAACACCAACATTTATAGATTTTTGCTGATGTAAAAAATAGAAACCTATTCCTGTAAATGCAAGAAGAGCAATAACTAAAAAAACTATCACTCTTTTTTTCGTTAATCTTACCTTAAATTTATTTTTACTGGGAAGTTTTTCGGTTTTAAACTCCTGATGCAAATGTGCATTAAGTAAAGCATCTGGATGTTTACGAAACTTTCGATTGCCTCGTTTTTTTTTCATAGTATTAATCCTTACCTGATTTCCATAGTCTTGAAGGCCACCATATTTTTTTACCTATTTCTTCAGCAAGACCAGGAACAAGAAGAGATCTTACTATAACAGTGTCAATAAGAACGCCTGCCGCAACTATAAAAGCAAGTTGTACGAGGAACAGAATTGGCACGACAGAAAGTGAGGCAAAAGTAGCCGCAAGCACAACACCAGCGCTTGTAATAACACCCCCTGTAACACTAAGCCCCTTAAATATTCCCTCATGCGTACCTCGAGAAATTGATTCCTCTCTTACGCGAGTCATCAGAAATATATTGTAGTCAACTCCAAGCGCGACTAGGAAAATAAATCCGAATAAAGGAACAGATGGATCGGAACCAGGGAAATGAAAAACGTGATTAAAAACAAGAGCAGATAGACCCAGTGTTGCCGCAAATGAAAGGATGACGCTAGCAATCAAAAGAATTGGAGCGGTAAGTGCACGAAGCAAAAGAGCCAAAATAATAAAGATTACGAGCAGCACAATTGGGATGATTTTCTTAAGATCACTCCTTGCAGTATTCTGCGTATCGAGTGCAATTGCAGTTGAGCCTCCAACTAATGTTTGGGGGCTTTGTTTTTCGAAAGTCTTACGAAGGGAGGAGATCGTATTATTTGCAATTTGCGAATCTGCTTGACTGGTGAGGGTAGCACTTATAAGTGCTTCACCATTTTTAACAAGAGGGTTGGTGGTGCCGGGAACCGTTGTAACTACAGGGGAGACAAGTCCAGGATAGCTACTTAGAATGGAAACTACGTGATCAATTTCACCAACTGGAGTGATTATGATCACTGGGCTACCAGATCCTCCTGGATAATGTTGCACGAGGACCTTCTCTCCGTCTGCAGCCTGGCTTTTGCCTAGAATTTGTGATGATTGGCTTGTGCCGCTTGCTTTAAACTGAGGAAGTCCAATAGCTAGTACTGCAAGTAGGACAAAACAGCTGACCCACACAAGCCTCGGCTTGTTTTCAACAAAGGATGCAATGTTTTCCCAGAAAGTTCTCTTATTATTCTGCTTTTTTTCGATACGTGGTTGCATCGGCCAAAATGCTTTTCTTCCGAATAAAACTAATAAGGCCGGCAATAACGACATGACACTTAAGAATGCGAATACTATTCCGATTGCTCCAACGGGCCCCAATCCTTTATTTGAATTTAAATCAGAGAATAATAGGCACACCAGTGCTAAGCTTACCGTGGCTGCAGAAGCTGCAATTGGCTCTATAACTGCTTTCAAAGTTACCCTCATGGCATCCCATTTTGAATCCATCTTATGCAAAGATTCTTTATACCTTGCAATCATTAAAAGGGAGTAGTCTGTAGCTGCTCCAATGACAAGAATGGAAAGAATTCCTTGGCTTTGACCATTAAGCTTGATGACGTTATGTAGCGCCATTTCGTAGACAAAAAATATTGCTCCAGTTAATGCAAACATAGCGGCACCCAGAACAATAAAAGGAAGGACAATCGATCTATATACTAAGAGGAGAATCACAAATACTACACCTACTGCAACATAAAGCAAAATACCATTGATGCCACTGAATGCTCCAAATAAATCAGCTAATATACCACCAGGGCCAGTCACGTAATGATTCAATCCCTTGGTGTTACTGTTATTAACAGCAGTTTGGATATTTTTAACAACCTGAGGGGCTTCTGTATTTGCCTTAACTTGTACTAAAAATTCAGCCGCTTGGCCATCGCTTGATGGAATGGGACCAACAACTGACCCAGGAGTATTTAGAACCCCATTAATTTTTTTTATAGTAGCTGTTAGTGGAAAGATAGTACTAAATTGAGTAGCTGTTATTTTTGAATGGTCAGGCGTACTAAAAAGTATTATTGCGGGAATTGTTGTAGAACTATAGAAGGAAAGTTGTTTGTTTGCAACTTTTGTTGAATCTGCGCTTTGTGGCAAAAAAGAGGACTGATCGTTAGATTCAACATTAGTTATTTTCGCAAATGTTTGGCCACCTATACTCGATATTCCAAGCCACACAAATATTACAAAAAACGGCAGTAAGAGCCTTAATCTATTATTTTTCATTCCCAAAACCCCTCCTAAGAACTATTAATTACCTTAATTGTACAGTAAATCTTAGGAATTCGTAGGGGGGTTATCGAAAATATCGAACAGCTTTTCAGTACGGTAATCAAGCGATTCAGTCACTTCAGGGTAATATGAAATGCCCGACATTTCAGAATACAATTCTTTCATAATTTCGCTTGCAACATACAATTCATCTGAATTTTTTTCTAAATCAGGAGTGACATTAATTCTAACATTTTTTCCAAGTGCATATTTATTCACCCCCTCATACCTATTGTTAGAGTTCTTGATAGCTAATTTATATGCCGGATCGTCGAGTCCCACGTTGTCACAAAATACATTTATGTCTGAAGATCTGTCAACGGTTGTACCATGTCGATTTGCTCTATCATATTCAACAGTGGCTGGAAGTGCAAAATAGGTGTCGCTACCTATATCATAAACAGCTGCGCGATTTGTTAGACCCAGAACTGAAATTTCTCCTAGCAGCCCTATTAAATTAGTTCTCTTTTTATAACTGTCTGTATTGATATTATGGTCTAAGATTTCCCCTAAAACTTCATATCCTATATTTACTGTTTTTTGATATGCTGATTCAGCGGCGTCAGGAGTTGGAAAAGTTTTTTCCGAATTCATGAAGGCAAAAATTGGTAAATAACCGAGAAATAATCGTGCTCTATAAAGATCCGATTTTTTAGATTTTGCTTCATGTCTTTGGTCAAAGGCAATTTCAGCTTCTTTAAACTGATAAGCTGCCTCCCCCAAGATTTCAATAGATTCATCACTTGATTCAGCTCTAGCTGATTTCTCAATTAACAACTGTCCAGCAAATAGTCTACCTGATGTCCCCATGTAAGATAATTTTTTTATTGCGAAATCTCGACTCATCTCATGCTTTTGATATGAATGAAGAACATTATGAGGACCACCTCTACTCGAAGTAGTATTATTTTTATAAACTTTTTCAGAAATTCGTGCTTTTCTAGAGGACATACGGGATTACTAGTATCTTGATATTTAAATTTATAGTTATTAAGAATCTGATTAATGAAAACACTGTTTAGATTATTTAATGTGTTTATTATATTCCTAACGCGCTATATTTCAAATTTGATCGTTAAGGTTATAAGGCTGCCTGTAAAGCAGTGGGCATATTAGGGTCGTTATTTTAACCTCAACTAGTTTCATCTTCAGGAAATTGTTGGGAAAGCGCAAACTCAATATCTTCTGGAGTTTGAGATAGATAGGTGCTTTGCCAATAGCCTTCCTCAGAAGTAATGATTTCCAAATAGAGAGACCTTACAGTTTCGAGTAACTCTATAACTGCTACGAGCTCAATCGCGTCTTTATCAATTCGTGATTCTTCATTCATATCAAATCCCCGAAAAATAGCTGCGTCTTCTTCGCTATCAGCATGCGGAAGTCTGAATATAATTTGGTCACATACATTTTTATCTGGGGGAGAATAGGTGGGAGGTGCATCCTTATTTTCAATATGAATTGCGATATAACCTGGCCATGTATAGGCATGAAGTTTACCGAATCTATCTTCAATAAACGGCCGATTACTAATATTAAGTCTTTGGCCATCGTTTATTTCTACGTAGGTTGTTTCATGAAGGATTGCATCATCATCAAATTCAGTATAGTCGTCATATTCTTCTTCGGGAGCTGCATCTGGGATTGTTTCAATAGCAACATCAATGCCTTCGAGCATATACGCTCCTAAAATTTCACGCGCTCTCCAGCAGACTAAATCAGTGGGGCTATTTTCCAATTTAGGCAAATAACCTTCTTCAAAATTTATATTAGACATTAGTTAATAGTAACGATACAGAGATAATATGCAAGCTTAAGAACTAAGAGTGTAGGTTTTGTTAGTAAAAATCAAAAAACAAAAAAGTGCAATCATACTAATTATAAAAAGAAGCGTTAGTACTGTATTTATGATCCAACCGATTCGCGATAAAAGGGGATCATGACCCTCGGCTTTTGCAACGTGAGCACCTACTAGCCCGAGCACAATTCCAATGGGAGGAAACCAAAAAATACAAACTATACTAATGATGCCGAGAATATCTTCGTTGTAGGATTTTGCTGGTGGGATGTGAGGAGATTTAAAATAAGGTTCAGGCACTTGAGGGGGGACCGAAGAAGGGACGGGCAGCTTGTGTTCAATAGTTTTTTTAGATTCTTTCATTCATTTAAGAATATCATACTACACAATCAGAGTCCTGCTTGTCCCATATACAACAAGAGCCTGGCCGTCATTAAGTACGATTGATTTTCTCACATTTCTATTCGCATGAATGTACTGATTGATGGAAACTAAATTTGAATTACTCATGTTTAATGCACGAGTTGCGATAGCTCCAAGAAATGGCACTACCGACTTTTTATTATTTCCTTCGGCATGAATAATAATGTCAGCATCAATAAGTCCAAGCGCATCATAAGAACCGGGACCTGGTTTAATATCGGCAGGTTCTATGTATGCGGGGAAAAGGGAAGCGCCCGCGACGATACTGCCCGCACTTTCCCCTATATACAGCACTTCGTTAGTATGTATCTTGGATTTTATTACGTCCTTGTGGGCCAAAAGTCCTTGGGATTGCAAAAAAGTATTCCCGCCAGGAGCTAAAAATATATCATTTCTCTCGATAGCAGCTTCAACATCTTCCGTTGAAGAGCTCGACAATTCTATCCTTTCGACATGCACTGATTTACCGAAAACAAATTGTTGCCAAATTCGACTCCAGGTTCGTGAACCAACTGATTCTGCACGATGCACGAATCTATCTGCTAATGAAACATCTGCACCGAAAGCAAAACTATTCCACTGATCCTGAATCTGCAATATGCGTGGACACCGATTGCCGATCCTATCGTGAATGCTTTCTCGAATTACATCTGTAATATCTTGTGTCGTGGGCCCTGCGGACGTGAGTATCATATGCCCATTATTTATTTCTGACGATCGGAGAGACTCCATATTCATAATCTGAATATACGTTATATCTTGAATAGTTTTTTTTCAAGTGAGTAAAGTCTTAGTGTTTCTTTATCTTTGCGTTTGCGAGCAAATGAATCAGTTGGTTGTTTGCTCCGGGTACTAATGAAAGAACCGAATTCTGACTTGAACTAGGAGGTGTAACTAATGAGCCATATTGATCTGCAATACCTAAAATAGTCAGAACTTGTTTAAGTGAAATCGTATTAGTTGGAGCAGTGATATTTAAGGGTGTATTTATAAATTATGCAGTTGCCAATTTAGCAGCATCGCCATGATCTTCTGTGCTTTTTACAGTTCGAATTACAAAGATTGCAGTAAGGGCAGCAATAACGGCAAAAATTGCGGCAATTCTGAAAGCTATCTGGAAACCGTGCACAGTGCCCGCAGTAACTATTGCAGCACTATGGCCTTGAGCATTGGTGATGTAACGAGTTGATGCTGCTGCTGCTTGACCTGTTATTATTGCAAGACCGAGCGATCCACCTATCTGCTGCGACGTGTTAATGAGACCTGAAGCGAGACCTGAAAGATGTTTTTCAACACCAGATGTTGCTGCTACAAGTAAACTCACAAATATGAACCCAAGACCAATGCCTAGCAAAATAAGTCCAGGCATAACATCTTTAAAATATGAACCGTTAACTGGTACACGGCTCAAATAAAATAGGCCTGATGCAGATACCAGCGGTGCGATAGATAGAATCCGCTTGTATCCAACTTTACGAATTAATTTCGGAGCGTTACTGGCTGTTGCGCCAATGAAAACCGGAATTATGAGGAAGGAAAGTCCTGTCTTAACGGGGGAATAATGTAAAACATTCTGCAAATAAAGAGATGCGAAGAAGAAAACTGAAAATAGTGCCCCTGCAATTGTAAGCTGTAGAACGTTTGCTGCAGCAAGGTTCTTATACCTAAAGATTTTAAATGGTACAAGCGGTCGAGAAACTCTCAATTCATTAAAGACAAAGAGCCCAAGTAAGATTAAACTCGCAGCAAGACTGTACAGGGTAGTGTGTGATGTCCATCCTTCTGCAGGAGCTTTTTGAACCGCATACACAAACAGCATGAGTCCGCTGGTTACTGTTATTGCTCCTGGTAGATCAAGAGTTTTATTTTTTTCTTCTGATTCATGAATAGGTAATAATTTCCGCGCCCAGAAAAATACAAAAATTCCTACAGGAACATTGATAAGAAAGTTCCATCTCCATCCCAGGTACTGCGTTAAGATGCCACCGAGCAACACACCAACGGCTGCGCCCCCCGAAGCGACTGCTCCCCATACCGAAAGTGCTACGTTTCGATCGTGACCTTGCTTATATGTCACAAGAATAATAGATAGAGCAGCGGGCGACATAAACGCTCCTGCAAGCCCTTGGAAAGCTCTAAGCACAATGAGCATGGTACCTGATTGAGCCAGTCCATCAAGAAGAGAAACGAGTGAAAAGAGAAATACTCCAGCCAGGAAAACCTTTCGTCTTCCATATAGGTCTGCCGCACGTCCTCCTAGGAGTAAAAAACCACCAAATGCAAGCGTATAAGCTGTGACAATCCACTGTAGATTTGTTTGTGACATTGAAAATACTTTTTGAACCGTAGGGAGCATGACATTTACTATCGAAACGTCAAGTACCACCATAAACTGCGCAAGTGCTAAAAGCACCAAAATAATCCAATGACCCTTTAATTTATTTTTCATTTAACCCCGTTTATTAAAAATTAATTTATATAACATAAATATGATAGTTGAAAAAAACTTATAAAGCTATATTGAAATGGAATAAAGAAATTTCTTGATTTTTAAAATAAGATTATTCAAGATTACTGTGGTGATCCCAAGGAGAATCGAACTCCTATTGCCAGGATGAGAACCTGGTGTCCTAACCGTTAGACGATGGGACCAAATAATTTCCAAATAATAGTACCATAAGGTTCAACGTATAACCACCTCTGTTAATATAGTTTGCTTTTAAATCCAAAAAAATGAATAATGAATAGTAAGAATAAATAAACTTAGGGTGGAAAAAATATTTTGTTTGGTTTTAAGAAAAAAAATAAAATTGCAGAAAATATTCAAGGGCTTTTCGATGAAAATGCTTTATCGGAAACTGCACTAAATAATCTTATGGTAGGTGTTTTTATGTTAGATAAATCTGGTTCCATAATTCTCAGTAATTTTGCGGGAAACCAAATGATTGGGTATGAATCTAAAGATACAAAAAATAAAAATTATATCAATTTAATTAAAATAACAGATGCTAAGGGTGCCCCAATAGAACCTTCGATAAATCCAATCGCAAGGAATCTTATTGAGGGTGGAAAAATAACTACCGATAATTATTTCCTCTCCAGTAGAAACAATGTACTTCGGCCAATCGGCTTAGTTATAAATGAAATTTTAAACCAAGCTCAGAAAAGCAAAGGAACGATTGTCATCCTTCGTGACTTAACAAGAGAAAAATTCTTAGATCAACAGCGTTCAGACTTCATAAGTACCGCAAGTCATGAAATGCGTACACCTGTCGCTGCAATTGAAGGATATCTTGCTCTCGCCCTTAATGAAAAAGTGTCAAATATTGATGAAAAGGCTAGAAACTATCTAGAAAAAGCGCATGCTAGCGCAGAACGTCTCGGTAAACTCTTTCAAGACCTCCTTAATAGCGCTAAAGCTGAAGATGGTAGATTACAGAACAACCCCGAAGTTATCGACATTGCTGAATTTTTAGAAAGTTTGACAAGTAACATGAAATTTATGGCTGAGAAAAAAGGCTTAAATTTCGAATTTCTGATTAACGCTAGCAAGGACACAACCAAGGAACATTATTTGGTGAATGTGGACAAAGATAGGCTTGGAGAAATAATAAATAATCTTTATGAGAATGCCGTTAAATATACTGAAAGTGGCCAGATAACTATTGGCCTTACAGGAAATCCTAAAGTTGTGCAGCTTCGAGTGCAGGATACCGGAGACGGAATTCCCGCGGAAGCAATTCCTCATTTATTTGAAAAATTCTATAGGGCAGATAATTCTAGCACCCGAGAGATCGGTGGAACCGGACTTGGACTTTATTTAGCAAAGGAAATCGTAAAACTCTATGATGGACGTATATGGGTTGAGAGTGAAGTCGGTAAGGGCAGTACTTTCTATATTAATCTACCGAGAATCAATAGGAGTTAACATATTTTACATACATGATACAATATGAACATATAAGCAAAAGCACTAAAAAAGGAATATATTAATGGCTAAAATAATGCTCGTCGAAGATGACAATAACCTTAAAGAAATTTACGGTGAGAGGCTTCAGGCTGAAGGTTATGAAATAGTGACGGCTGGTGATGGCGAAGAGGGCTTATCGACTGCTATCAAGGAACGACCGGATCTTATAATTTCAGATGTAATGATGCCAAAAATTAGTGGCTTTGACATGTTAGACATTCTTAGGCAAACTCCTGAAACTATGAATACCAAAGTTATTATGATGACCGCCCTCAGTCAGGCTGAAGATAAAGATCGAGCAGAAAAACTTGGTGCTGATAAATATCTTGTTAAATCGCAGGTTACCCTCGAGGATCTAGCTCGCGCAGTACACGATCTACTCAACGATAGCCCGGCAGATACCGAATCTGAAACTGAAGTTTCAACTCCAGTTATTACGAGTAACGTACCAGTTGCTGATCCTCCGGTAGAAAATTCTGAAGATAGTACTTCAATTCCAACAAGTTCAACAAATGAAACAGAAACAAATAAAGGAGCAGAAATGCAAGAAGACAATACAACACAAAATGACAATACGTCTATGACACAACCAGTCGATCCAGTAGCAGCATCGCCGATGCCGACTAATCCAGTAATGCCAGAAACGATGACTGAAGCTCAAGAGAAAAATGAGTTTGAGGCTAATGCTAAAGCATTCGAAGACAGCATCAATCCATCTGCACCAATGAGTGAAGAACCTGTTATGACAGCTCCAACCATGGAAGCCCCAGTACAGATGCCGAACGAAGAACAAGCAATGCCAGCAGAAGAATTTACAACTCCAGCACCTGATTCAATGCCATCTGCACCAATGAGTGAAGAACCTGTTATGACAGCTCCAACCATGGAAGCCCCAGTACAGATGCCGAACGAAGAACAAGCAATGCCAGCAGATACAACTGAAGTATCTAAAGAAGAAGATCCGGAACACCCTTCGACCGTTTAGTCTATACTTCTACTATGCGAATCAATAAATTAATTGCCGGAAGACTCGGTATATCCCGAAGAAAAGCCGATGAATTTATTGAAAAAGATCGAGTTCTCGTTAATGGTATTCTCCCGACAGCTGGGATGGACATAACTGATCCCTCTACTGTTTTAGTAGACAAAAAACCTTTACCTGAAGAAAAAAAACCTATTACCATTCTGCTCAATAAACCTGAGGGTTATGTCTGTAGCCGTGACGGTCAAGGAAGCCATACGGTCTACGAACTACTTCCGTCAGAACTTAGATTCACGAATATTGTGGGTAGGCTTGATAAAGATAGCAGCGGATTACTCCTTTTGACTAACGATGGGGAACTGCATAACGACCTAACTCATCCTTCAAAAGACAAAGAAAAAACGTATCACGTAACGTTAAATAAGATGATTTCAGAGAATGATCTCGAAATATTGTCCAAAAAAGGAGTTCCGCTAAGAGATGGTATTTCAAGATTTATTATTCTTAATTTAGATACCGCCTCCTTTCTCTACGAAGTCACGCTAAGAGAAGGCCGTAATCGACAAATCCGTCGAACGTTCAACGCAATGGGTTATAAGATAGCAACGTTACAGCGGACGGCAGTTGGCAATTTTTCACTGGGTGAAATTAAACCAGGGGAATATAAAATAGTTTGAAAATATAAAATATAATTTGTCAATTTTTTACTAGCTTTTTACCTCTGTTATTGTTATAGTAAATAGAGTTATGAGTAAAAAAGTCCCCATCGTAGCAATTGTTGGAAGAGCCAATGTTGGAAAGAGTAGTCTTTTTAATACAATAATTGGTCATCGCGAAGCAATTGTAGCCAATGAACCTGGTACAACTCGAGATAGTATTATGTCGAAGGCTACTTTTAGTGGGCAAGATTTTTGGCTCATTGATACTGCTGGAATGAAGGATGCCGAAGATGATTTTGAATTCACTATTCAAGAACAAATAATTCAAGCTGCCGATAGCGCTGACATCATAATGGTAATGGTGGAAGCGGATGTTATGATTACTGAAGAGGATAGAAGAGTTGCTAAACTTGCACTTAAGAGCAGAAAACCCGTTATCTTAATTGTTAATAAAATTGATAAAAATGTACGTGTTGATCTTGATGACTATAGAAAATTAGGAATTAAAGAAATTTTTGGGACCAGTACGACACAAAGATCTGGTGTCGAAGAACTGCTTGAAGATCTAACTAAAAAACTACCGAAAGCAAGTATTAAAGTCGAAGACAATCGACTAAGAATTGCAATCCTAGGCCGTCCTAACGTAGGCAAGAGTCAGCTCTTCAATACGCTTGCTAAAAAACAGCAAGCTATAGTCGCGGACAAAGCGGGCACAACCCGAGACGTTAATAGAACAATCATCAAATATGCTGGTAGAGAAATTGAACTGCTTGATACTGCAGGTATTAGAAAAAATGGAAAAATCGAAGTAGGTGTCGAGAAATTTAGCGTTATTAGAAGTCTGGCTGCTATCGAACAAGCTGACATATGTTTTCTATTGATAGACGTAAACGATCTAACTGTACAACTTGACCAGAAAATAGGTGGAATTATCAAAGATGCCGGAAAGGGTATGGCGCTCGTAGTCAGTAAGTGGGATTCCGTACAAGAAAAAGATGCTTTTACTAGAGATGATCTCGCTCCTAAGGTTAAATACCAATTTGAATTTGCCCCTTGGGCGCCACTCATATTCACGAGCAGTATAACTGGTCAAAATGTTTCTAAACTTTTCGAACTTGCACTAGAAATTGATACGAACCGACAGAAAAAAATTACTACAGGTGAGTTAAACCGTTGGCTCAGGGCTTGCGTTGATGCGCACCCACCCGCAGGACTCAAGAACAGCTATCCACGATTAAATTACATTACTCAAACTGACGATGAAACACCAACATTTAAAGTTTTTGGAAGCAAAACAAAACTCTTACATTGGAGTTACAAACGATATCTTGAGCGACAACTTCGAGAAAAATATGGTTTCGAAGGAACTGCTGTTAAATTTTACTTCAGTGAAAAACATGAACATCAACCGAATGCTCCAAAACCTAGGGGCCGATAACGGGTAGCTGGTACAATACTTTTTATGGGACTTTTTCAAAGACAACCAATTAATCTAAAACAAAATCTTCCGTATTCAATCTCTATAAATACAGGAACTGTTTTAGTTGTAGGTCTAGGAAACCCTGGTAAAGAATATCAACTTACACGACATAATATAGGATTTATGGCAGTCGATTCTTTCGCTACAAAAAACGAATTCCCGGGCTGGTCTGAAGAAAAAAAATTTAAAGGACTTGTTACTTCAAAGAATATTGGATCCGTTAAAGTTATACTTTTTAAGCCCACTACATTTATGAACGACAGCGGCCAGGCTGTGCAAGCCCTTGCAAGTTTTTACAGAATTGATGAACGTCGAATTGTGGCAGTGCACGATGAGCTAGCGATTCCGTTTGGTCAAATAAGAAATCGAGTTGGCGGACAAGCTGCGGGTCACAATGGGATTAAGTCACTCATCCAACATATCGGACCTAATTTTGGAAGAATAAGAATTGGCATAAAAAATAGCCTCAGTGCCAAAAAAGATACCAGTGATTTTGTACTCAGTAATTTTACTAAAAAAGAACAGGAGTACATTCCTGATCTTATCGGTGAGGTTGAAGGCATCATGACTGAATATATTTATGGGGGTGAACTACCTCTCGATACTAGAAAAATAATTTTATAATATGCTCGTTTCTGTTGATATAAGTGATAAGCACTTCGGTGATAAGGTTTTGTACAAAAATCTTCAATTTACTCTAGAAAAGAATGAAAAAGTTGGGGTTATTGGACGAAATGGCGCGGGGAAAAGCACACTTTTTGGCATGCTTGCTGGAACCGATACAGAGTTCGACGGAGAAATTAAAACTGCCAAAAATACTGTCGTCGTTAGTACACGCCAAGAACATTCAGACATTGATGATCTTATGGTTATAGATTATATTCTCGATGAATTACCGCAGTATAAAAAACTAAAGAAAATTATCGATACTTTCGGAAGTGATGGAAATACGAGTACCAACGCAATGAATCGTTATAGTGATGCACTAGAGCAATTCAGTAGCCTTGGTTATTACACAATCGAAGATACTGTTATCGAGAAATTAAAAACGTATCAAATAGACGAAGATAAGTCTCGTGGCCCTCTCAAAAACCTAAGTGGCGGCCAGAAAAGATTTGTTGAACTAGTAAAAATTGCCAACGCTAACGCAGACCTTGCGCTTATAGACGAACCTACTAATCATATGGACTATATAGCTAAGAATGAATTCATTGATTGGCTAGATACTGTCAGAAACCTTGCAGTTCTTGTGATTACTCATGATCGAGATGTACTTGAAAAGGTTGATCGAATCGTTGAGATAAAAGAGGGTAAAGCCCTAGTTTTCAAGGGAAATTATGATTCATATTTACTTCAAAACAGTTCATCGACCGTTACTGCTATAAAGAATTTTGAAATCGATGAAGCCACTATAGTAAATCTAAAAAAGCAGATTGAATTTGCCCGTGCACGTTCAGCCAAAGGTGGACCACGTTGGGTTACTCTCCGAGAACGATACGAAAGAGAATTGAAAGAAATTCTTGATAATAGAAAGAAGCCCAGTTTTTGGATTGATAGAGAATCATTATCGAAGCTACATCCAAAAGCCGCAGAGGGTTATGGAAAATATAAGGCAAAAAATATTCGGATTGCTACGCAAGCTGGTACTTCCGACAATAAAGGGTATCAGCCAATTATAGAGGTAGACAATCTTTCCCTTGGATATAATGAACCCTTATTTGAACATATTTCCTTTAAACTGCTTGAAGGAGATAAGCTACGATTCCATGGCAGGAACGGTGCTGGTAAGACAACTCTTATTAAAACTATCCTTGCAACGGCGAATGAAGAAAAAATACCCGCTTCTATTTATCAAGGAACTGTTGAAGTACGTCCTAAACTAGCAATAGGCACCTATGAGCAGGAAATAGGCGATAAATACCTAGATATGGACTTAGAAAAGGCCCTAGAGCAACTTTATTTAGATAAAGACATTCCTGTTAATGAACAAAAAGTTCGCCAACTAATGAGCGATTATTTATTTAATCCTTTAACTGACGCAAAAATTCCTGTAAGACTACTGAGTGGAGGGCAGAAAGCACGATTTCAAATCATCTCAATGCTTGCCAACAATCCTCAATTACTTATTTTAGACGAACCTACAAACCATCTCGATCTTCCGAGTATTGAAGAACTTGAAAATGCACTACATCGCTTCAAGGGTGCAATTATCTTTGTTAGCCATGACGGATTCTTTGTTAAAGGCTTCGAACACGAAACACTCCCTGTAGGAAAATAAAACAACTAAAAAGAGCCTATAGAGGGGGTGGGCACCACTATAGGCTCATATTAGCCTTCAACCCCGTACGACGAGCGTACAACGCTTTTAAAGCCCACCTCAATAAAACGAGGGGTTAAAGCTTACGGTTAAAGGCGTTAGTATGTTTTAGAACGCTTGAATAGTAAACTATTACGCTAGCGTGGAGGGTAACAACGCATGACGCACGCTCTAAAACAATCTAACAGCGTTGAGCAGTTTATAAAAAACTGAACAACAGCTAGAATTTTTTGGGGGTATAAGGTACGTAAAACGTAAGAATTTAACGTTTACGAAACAAATAATAGCATGTCCTTTATTTTTTGTCAATAATATTGTAATAGTTGTTTATGTTTATGCTTACGTAGTATTTGCTTGCAATTTCATTCAATAGCATATAGTCTAAGTCTCGTTACAAATTAAATTAGATGTATATATATGAATAAAAAGAACCTTGTTATCGTTGAGTCACCAGCAAAAGCTAAGACAATTGAAAAATTTCTTGGCAAAGACTATATAGTTCGAAGTAGCTTCGGACACATTCGTGATCTTCCAAAAAAAGGAATAAGCATAGATATTGCGCACGATTTTACTCCTACTTATGAAATACCTAGTGATAAAACCAAGGTTGTACGCGAATTAAAAAAAGAAGCTAAGGGTGCAGAAGTTTGGCTGGCAAGCGACGAAGACCGCGAAGGGGAAGCCATCGCTTGGCATCTTGCCGAAGCCCTAGGGCTAGATACTAAAACTACAAAACGCATCGTCTTTCATGAAATAACCGAAACTGCAATCAAGAACGCTATTAAGCACCCGAGAACAATAGATATTAATCTTGTTGATGCACAACAATCGAGACGAATTCTTGATAGAATTGTTGGTTACGAATTATCGCCAGTGCTATGGAAAAAGGTACGGCCAGGTCTTAGCGCTGGACGCGTACAATCGGTTGCAGTTCGACTGATTGTAGAGCGTGAAAGAGAAATTAATGACTTTCAGTTTGAATCAAGTTTTAGGGTTCAGGCAACTTTTACTAAAAATAAGGATGAGATTCCTGCAGAGCTAAATAAACGGTTTTCTTCAGAAGAAGAAGTTAATGAATTTCTAGAACTTGCAAAAACTGCTGAATTTAAAGTTAAGGATATCACCTTGAAGCCTAGCTTAAGAAATCCGTCAGCTCCATTCACAACTTCAACTCTCCAACAAGAAGCAGCCAGAAAATTAGGTTTTAGCGTAAAGCAGACAATGACGTTAGCGCAACGACTTTATGAAAACGGTCACATTACCTATATGCGAACAGATAGTACAAATCTGTCTGGTCTTGCCATTGCATCTGCGCAAAGTTATATCCTTGAAAATTTTGGGAAAGAATATCATCAAGTTCGACAGTTTAAAACTAAGAATTCATCTGCTCAAGAAGCTCATGAAGCCATACGTCCAACTCATTTCGACAAGACTGCTTCAGGTGGGGATGAAAGTCAGAAAAAACTATATCAATTGATATGGAAGCGAACACTCGCGAGCCAAATGACTCCTGCCAAAACTGATAAAACTGAAATAGCTATCAGTATTTCTAACCACGCTTCATTATTTATATCCAAGGGAGAAATGTTGAAATTCGATGGTTTCCTCAAAGTCTATGGCGGTGGTAAAGAAGATTCCATTTTACCTGCTCTTGCAAAAGCTGACATTCTTGCTCGAAAGATTATTAACGCCCACGAAAGTTTCTCGAGGCCACCTGCTAGATATTCTGAAGCAAGTTTAGTAAAAGCGCTCGAGGAGCTAGGAATAGGACGTCCTAGTACATATGCACCGACTATTAGCACAATCCAAACTCGTGGCTACGTTGAAAAAGCTGATCTGGAAGGCATTGAACGTCCTGCAGTTGATCTTACACTTGAGAAAGATACGATTGATCGAGCAGTGATTGATGAAGTATATGGAGCAGATAAGGGGAAACTGCTACCAACCCATGTGGCGGATGTAACAACTGACTTCTTAGTTAAATATTTTGGAGATATTATTAACCCCGGTTTTACCGCTACTGTTGAAAAAGATCTAGATGAAGTGGCCGAAGGAACTGTTGTATGGCAAAAATCACTAAAAGAGTTCTACGAAAAATTTCATCCTTTAGTTGAAAAATCTGGCGATGCTACAAGACAGGAAACTTCTCAGGCGAGACTTCTTGGAAATGATCCAAAATCTGGCATACCAATTTATGCTCGATTTGGGCGATTTGGACCGATGCTTCAAAGAGGTGAAGTTGAAGATGAGAAAAAACCCGATTTTGCCCCAATGCCCGCTGGTATAAAACTCGAAAACGTGACGCTCGAAGAGGCACTCACGATGTTCACCCTACCAAGATTCGTCGGTAACACGAAAGATGGAGATGAAATCAGAGCAAACATTGGACGATTTGGACCCTATATCCAGATTGGCAAAATTTTTGTTTCTATTAAACCCCTCGACCCTTTTACTATTACACTTGAAGAGGCGCTAGAGCTTTACGCAAAAAAACAAGAAACAATAGCTAATAGGGAGATTAAAATATTTGAAAAAGAAGGGATCAGTATCCTGAACGGTCAATACGGCCCCTATATTACAGATGGAAAAAAGAATGCTAGAATTCCAAAAACAACGGAAGCTAAGGACATAACACTAGAGCAAGCAAAAGATATGCTTGCGAAGGCAAAACCGGCTCGTAAAAAAATCACTCGACGCAGAAGTAAATAAATATTTAACTCCTTTGATAAGCGAAATTGCATAAGAACTTTCTATGCGTTAAATATGCAATCGTGTCTAGTTTGTGCTACAATAAATGTAGAAAACCATATTGTTGACTAAATATAAGGTTTATTGTATTATATACATAATAAATATGCACCCCTTGGGCAAACAGCGCACCATTTATAAGGAGTAACCATTCATATGCCAAGCAAATCTAAGTCAGCCGTAAGTTCACTCGATCTTGAACTGACCACAAAAGCTGTCTTAAACTCAATCGAAAGAGAACGAGAACAGGAAATTATTTCTCGAAGATTTGGCCTCTTTGATCGCAAGGAAACTCTAGAGCAAATTGGTGAATTTTTAGGAATTACAAGAGAACGAGTTAGACAACTAGAAAAAGTTGTCGTCACGAAATTAAAAGCGAGCGCCGCCAATAACAACCTTCAGGCAATTATTGACATAGATAAAGAAATTCTTGATATCTTAAGCCGTAATGGAAACGTTATGCGTGTATCAGCGCTTGCAGGACTCTTGAGTAAGAATGGTGATAAAATTGATCAGGCAAGGATTGGATTCCTATGCGAACTTTCTCCTCTATTAAGCGTTATCGAAGAAAGTGATCATTTCTATTACAGCGTTGGCTCCAGAGAAGTCAACGACGAGAAGAAAATCAGAGAACTATCTAATAAAATTGTTGAGATAATCAAAAAAAATGGTGTGCCGGCAGAAATTCAGAAAGTGGCAGAGCAGCTAAAGGATAATGATGTTACTCATGTTGCATCTCTTGCAAGCACTTCAAAACACTTAGCTCAACTCAATGGCCAATGGGGTCTCGCTAAGTGGCCAACTGTTAATCCTCGCAATATCCGCGACAAGATTTACGTTATTCTAAAAGAAAACCAAAAACATATGCATTTTAATGAAATTGCAGAAGCTATAAAGATTTCTGAATTTAAAAGAAAAGATGTCACGACACAGGCAATTCATAACGAACTTATAAAAGACAAGCGGTTCGTATTGATCGGTAGAGGCATTTACGCACTTTCAGAGTGGGGTTACAAAAAGGGAACAGTTGCTGATACTATTTCTGAAGTACTAGCAGAAGCTGGAGAGGCACTGCATAGAGATGAAATTGTTAAAAGAGTACTCAAGCATCGCTTCGTAAAAGAAACAACCATACTTCTTAATTTACAGGGTAAAAACCAATTTAAGAGAGTTGCAAAAGCTACTTACGCGCTTGAAGACTTATCTTAAAGTGCAGTCTGATTAATTCGGATGTATAATACTTCTTGTGGCTAAATTAAAATTGTATTAAAAATGTCTATCAATCATTCCAAACACGCACTATTATTGCTGCAAATTCCTCGCACCAATGATAAAAAAGAACTCGCTGCCGAACAAATGTTTGCGGCTCTTCATGGTATCTTAAAACCTAAGCGAGAAGTGGTTAAGGGGCTCCAGGATCACATCAGTTTTGAAATTGCAGCCATAGGACAGCAGATTCGATTTTACGTATGGGTACCCCGTTCATTACAAGGGTTCGTTGAAGGCCAAATATATGCCCAGTATCCGACTGCGCAGATATCTGAACTTGAAGAAGACTACGCAAATAGAATGATGCCTCAAACAACTATTCATACTGCCGAACTCACGCTCATAGATAATGAGACAATACCGATAAAATCTTTCCCAAGTTTTGAAGTTGATCCGCTTGCCGCCATTACTGCAACTTTTTCAAAATTAGAACAACCCAATGAAGAAATGTGGGTTCAGGTTATTGTGCGACCAATTTCTGATGACTGGCACAAGCAAAGTTCACGAATTGCCAATAGGATCAAAAGTGGTAAAGGTATAAGGGGGTCTAACGGGATTTCTGCAGGATTCAACTACCTAGGACAAGCCTTAGGCGCTTTAGTTCGTCCCCCGTCAGAATCAGGTAAAATTTACGAACCTTCCGAGCGAGATAAGACAAGAATTGCGGCAATTGAAGAAAAAAGTCGAAAACTAGGGTATCAGGTTAAAATACGGATTGTTTACGCTGGCAATGATCAAGTAACTGCAAGAATGCGAATGCAGGCGATGGTTGGTACGTTCAAACAATTTAATACAACCAACCTTAATGGCTTTGAGAATAAGTTTCCGAGTTTTGACCCAAGTAAATTAGCTGATTATCATGCAAGAGCCTTTCACGATAGAGGTTTTATTCTAAATATTGAAGAGGTGGCCAGCCTGTACCACTTACCTCATACTACTGTCGAAACACCAAATATAGTATGGGCTACAACAAAAACTGCAGAACCACCCTCCACGCTTCCTTCATTTGGCCAGCATGATGAAAAAACCATAAGTCTCTACGGAACTACTAATTTCAGAGGAACAAAAACTATGTTTGGCCTGCTTAGGGCTGACAGGGGAAGGCATGTGTATGTTCTTGGCCAAACAGGCACAGGAAAATCGGGACTTCTTGAACTACTGACTCTTTCTGACATCTACTATGATCAGGGTTTTGCTGTTATAGATCCGCATGGCGATTATGCCTCTAACGTACTACAGTTTATTCCCGAAAGACGAATTAAAGATGTTATTTATTTCAATCCGGCGGATACTGAATTTCCAATGGGCTTTAACCCCCTTGAAGTATCTGATTCCGCAAGCAAGGGGCAGGTGAGCAGTGAGCTGGTCGGAGTACTAAAGCGAATGTTTGATTCATGGGGGCCGAGGCTTGAATACATCCTTCGCTTCACTATTCTCGCTTTACTAGATTACCCAAATGCTACTATGCTCGATATTACTCGAATGTTAACAGAAAAGAAATTTAGGGAAGAAGTTATTACGCACATTGATGACCCTATTGTTCGAAACTTCTGGGTAACAGAATTTGCAAGCTGGAATGAAAAATTCGCAAGTGAAGCGGTTGCTCCAGTGCTTAACAAGGTAGGTGCTTTTACTGCAAACCCTATTATTAGAAATATAATTGGACAGCCTAAGAGCACCTTCAATATCCGTAAAATAATGGACGAAGGAAAGATACTTATCGTAAATCTCTCAAGAGGTCTGATTGGTGAGGATAATGCTGCAATTTTAGGTGCCATGCTTGTAACCAAAATTCAACTTGCGGCTATGAGCCGCGCTGATATTCCTCGACTTGAGGATCGTAAACCATTCTATTTATATGTTGACGAATTCCAGAACTTTGCTACTGATAGCTTTGCAGTTATTTTAAGCGAAGCTCGTAAATACGCCCTTAATTTAACAATTGCGAATCAATACATATCTCAGATGGAAGACACTGTCAGAAGCGCTGTATTTGGCAACGTGGGTACAATTATAACGTTCAGGGTAAGCCCAGATGATAGCCCATTCTTAGTTAAATACTTCGAACCACAATTTGAAGCAAGTGATTTATCCAATTTTCATAATAGGAATTTCGTTACGAGCATGAGCATTAATGGTGAAAAAGCTGCGGCATTTTCGGGAACTACCTTAAATATCCCAGCTTCACAAGTAAATAATTCCTCAAAAATAATTGAATATTCTCGAAAAATGTTTTCGGCCGATAAGCCAACTGTGGAGGAAATGATTAGGGTCCAAACCCAAAAAAAATTAATCGAACCACAGAAACCAGCAATATCCCCGATTAACCAAAAAATTCCTGCAGCAATCACGGCGACGTTATTAGAAACTGTGACCGAAGGTTCCTCAGAGAAAATTAGCCCAGCTAAAAAGAGAAGATTGCGAAGAAAGAAACAGGCAATACTACAATCGGAAACTACATCCCAAACAACTGCTACAAAACCTGCGACCATAGTTTCAGACGAAACTACAGCAGTAGATGACACTATACTGCGACTTCGATAATCGTATCCACCAAAAATAGAACATTTTACGAACATAAAATAAATGATGATAACGGGACGACAAAGGTAATTAATAATTAATATGTTGGATGGTTAGTTTCTTTAGCAGAGGACTGAATAAGCGATCAGATAAATTAGCAGAACAAGTTATATTCATATGAGAGATGACCTATAGAAGGGCTTATTTGTCTGGTTCTAGAATGTCGCACAATATATCTTTTACGACATTAATTATACAAATAACCACGTTTGATAGTGCGTTACTAGCAGGGTATGTTTCACAAATATTTATATATTAAGGGGGCTACCGGTAGAAATTGATTATCACTACTATACCGTTCAGATCAGCTCAGCTTTTCTTTTTAACAAAAGTGCTATGTATATAGTTATCCACAGCTATATTTGCAATTTTGGTTCTTTTGTTGCTTTATTCACTTTTCCCCACCTCTTCCCCTTTTTTTTAAAATATTTGCTTTTTTAAGATATTGTTGGTGTTATATGGAAAGATTAGATATACCTACACAAATCTAATACGAACATTTTACGAACATAGTGTAGTGGGGGGTTACAGATAAAAAACTTTATCAGTAAGTCGAACATCAATATATTGTGACGGAGATTGTCCCAATTGTTTTAGTTTCAACTCGGTCGCCCGCAGTGACCCATATTGAGATAGGATACTCGTATCGAGAGAGAACTTAGCGTAGTACTGCTTCCCTGCTTCTTTTACATTTATTTCATAAGGATTATTGGTTAAAGAAAAGGTTGGAAAACTGTTCTCAGTACTGTATTGCGCGTTAAGTTGAAGTAAATCATTTGCTTCATCAGGAGAAAGCACTTGCTCCCCTGCTTTGTTGTTTAGCCCGGAGTTATTAATTATCCGTGGCAGCGATTGATACATTTTCAAGGCATCACCTACTGCTAGAAGTGCCTTACCAGATTGGCTGATGATATAATCTGGCGCACCTTTTTGCTCGAAAATCATAAAGGCCTTCCCCGTAACTATTGTTATGACAGGGTTATGACCTAGAAGCGAGGAACCAACTTTAATAGACGACGCCTCTGGGAAAAGTTCCGCTAATTTAGAAGAAACATCCTGAGACTGAAGTAAAAATTTTAGCCTGTTTCTTGCGTCGCTGGATAGTACTTGTTGGGCCAACTGTTGATATGATTTCAAAGATCTATATTGCACTCCATCAACCTTAATAACAGGATCGGAGCCAAGGAGTGAAGAATATATGCAGATAAAGAGCACAAAAATTATAACGACTGATCTCGTAATCTTACTTTTTGTAATTTTTAGTTTCGGCTTGATCCGCATTGATTCTGCTCTTCCACGGCTTCTTTCGAATGTATCCAATTGCTTACGAGAAGCTGAATAATACGAAATGACTTTTTCAGAATTCTGAGAATTATTTGGTCGGCGCCCCACCTCTTTTACCTTTTTTTTAAACATTTTTGTTAATGGCCTCCATTAAAACTCCTACGATATTCTTTGCGGCATGAGGCACCGCAAGTTTGCTTAAATTATGAGCCATTTTTATTCTTAAATTTTTATCATTTTCCAGCATTAAGATTTCATTAAGCAGAACTTTACCTTCTGATAATTCTAATTCTTTTTCGTCTACTAAAATTCCAGCATCATTTGCCTTAATCATTTCCGCATTCTTGGTTTGATGCCCACCTGTTAAAATCGGATTTGGTACTAATATTACACATTTTTGTTGAGCGCTTAATTCATGAATGCTGCTACCTGCTCGCGAAACAACTATATCTGAGGCTGCGGTTATCGTCTTTAAATCATTCGTATACGATAATACTAGAATTTTTTTTCTGATAGCTTCTTCGTATTTACTATATTCATCCTGGATATCTTTAAAATGAGCCTTACCGGTAACATGAATAATAATTCTTTCATCTGAACCAGCTAAATAATCTTTTGCAATTTGCTGTACAGCATTATTTAAACGAAGTGCTCCTAGACTTCCTCCAATAAAAGAAACTACAAAATTAGTGTCCTTTAATCCAAGATGCTTTTTAGCATTAGTTTCACTTTCGGGTGTAACTGTAACAATATCTTCATTAATCGGGAGGCCGGTGCGGCGAATTGTTTTTCTGTCATACTTGTATGATTCTATGGGCATCGCAACAGCTTGCAATTTCGAGTACCTCGATAAAATTCTATTTGTAAGGCCAGGTACTGCATCAGAATCATGAGTCACAACAGGAATCCTCAATAATGCACCAGCTAGCCCAACTGGAAGTCCCACGAATCCACCCTTTACAAAAATAACATCTGGCCTCCAAAAGACGAGATGACCAATGCTTTGAATAAAGCCAAATAAAAATAGAAATAAATCACGTATATTTTTTAAAGTAATGCGTGGATCTTTTACGTACACCAGCTTACTTATCTTGTGATATCTTCTAAACTTACCAGCGAAGATTAAATAAGACTTTTCAAAATCTTTAGAGTTTTTAACAAGATTTCCGAAACTATCTCCATAATTTCCGATATATCGAATTGACGCACTAGGTTGCTCTTTTTTAAGCTCAGATGCTACTGCGAGTAATGGTGTAACGTGGCCGGCTGTTCCTCCGCCTGTCATCATGACTTTCATTCGAGCTCCTTTCGTCTTCGAATCCTTTTATATTCTGTCTAATATTCGTAACTGAAGATATCTGAAAAACAACTCCTACTGAAGCCATAGTAAAGATCATGCTAGTACCTCCATAACTGATAAAGGGTAACGGAATACCCTTGAGTGGTGCAAGCCCTATCATGGCACAAATATTAAAAGTAGCCTGGAAGGCAATCCAAGTAAATGCAGCCACGGCAACAAGTTGATATGCTCGATTAGGTGCATATTTTATGACACGAATTATTCGGAATAATAGTGCTGCAAAAATACTAAGCAATACCATACAGCCGATAAAGCCAAATTTTTCTGCAAAAATCGCAAAAATTGAATCATTAGTCGATTCAGGTAAATAGCCAAAATCTTGGACACTATTCCCAACTCCAAGACCCAATAGTCCCCCACTTCCAACTCCTACGAGAGCCTGGCATTCTTGATAGCCCGTCGACGAGCAATCTCTTTGAGGCTGCAAAAAATTAAGAAATCGATCTCTTCGATATGGAGTACTCGAAATCGCAATAATTATTAAAAATACTACTGCTAAAACCGTTATCATAAAACCTTTTATTTTAACGCCCGCAATAAAAAGCATGGCAAAAAGCATCATAAGTAACACTATGGTGGAGCCAAGATCTTTTTGAAGAAAAATTATCGTGATTGCATAAACCGCTACAATGGAAAGTTCTATTTTCATTTTTCGAATTGAAAAATGTTTATGTTCTTTAACAAAATTTGCTAAATAAAACCCACCTAAAATCATAAAAATAAATTTAACAAATTCAACTGGTTGAAAAGAAAGCATGCCAATCTGTAGCCACCTATTTCCAGTACCGCCAAAGATGATAGTGGCAACAATCATTAAGAAACTAATAATAATGAGATGTTTCTGGTATTTGAGAAAATTAAGTAATGGAAATTTAAAGGCTGCAAAAAAAGCGACGAGCCCGAGAAGCACATCAACAAATTGTCTTCCAACAAAATAATTAGCCGTAACATTTCCCCCTTCAGCAGCAAGGGCTGGGCCAATTGAGTAAATAAGAATAAGTCCTATCCCCATGAGAATCAAAACAAGAACGAGTATCCAATGATCGGGCCTATGTTTGCGCACTGGAAGCTCACCTACGCCATTCTGGCGGCGCTCAGTGCGCGAGATCATACAAATCCCCCAACTATTGCCAGTAGTATGCCTACGCTTGCGAAAACGGTTCCTAGAACCCAAAACCGCATAGTAACTTTAGTTTCTGGCCATCCTATTGCTTCATAATGATGATGGATAGGACTTATCCTGAAAATCTTTTTACCATTTCTAAGTTTCTTGGATAAAACCTGAAGTATTACAGACCCTGCTTCAGCAACAAATACGAACCCTATAACTGGTAATAAGAACAATGTATCAGTCATCATAGCAACAACTCCAAGAGTTGTACCTAGAGCAAAACTGCCTACATCCCCCATAAAAAAACGAGCGGGGAAAATATTAAACCAAATATATGATAATAGTGATCCTACGATAGTAAAGCAAAATGTCGCAAGTGCGTATTTTCCTTGGAACAAGGCGATTACGGAATATGCCGTAAAAGATGTGGCCAGAAGTCCCCCTGCCAAACCATCCAATCCATCGGAAATATTCACCGCGTTGGCAGTAGCAACAACAACCAACACAAAAATAGGAATTATAAGCCAGCCGACCATCAGCATTCCAGAACCGGGTAAATGAATAGAGTTAAATCCATCTTTTTGGTAGAACCACCACCCACTCACTGAGGCTACCGATGCTACAAGAAGTAATTTGATCTTGGATCGCAACCCAGCGACTCCTGAGCCATCCCCTTTAATATTAATGTAATCATCAAGTAATCCCACTAATCCAGCACCCAGGAGAGCAGCAAGCGGAAGCCAGGTTTGTCCTCTATCAAGATTGAATATGATGGTAACTACTGAAACGGCAACTACCATAATAAGTCCCGCCATTGTTGGTATATTTCTTCTATGCTTCTCACCATGTAATTTTTGTAGCTCAGTTGCTTTTTCACCAGTCAAGGTTGTTGTGCGCAGTTTTTTCCACCAACGATACCTATAGGCAATAGTAGTGTAAATTGGAGTTAATAGAATGCTAAAAGCAAAACCAAAAAAACCTAATATAAAAATGTGAACCAAGGATGAATGCTGGATTGATAAGAGTGTATTTGTCATAATTTTTTTGTATTTAGTGAGCTTTGCTTATTAATTAATTATACCATAATATCCTTTAGCTGGATTTTGGTTGTATGGGAAAATCGTCCAATATTTGATTACTTATAGTTGTCCATACTTTTGCCGCCGCTGCGCTTGCAAATCCTGACGTCTGAGGACCGTCCAGGCGAACCAGAATTATATACTTAGCATTATCGCCACCAATAAAACCAACGTAGGCACCATTATAGGCGTTGGTTTTATAGCCACCTTTGCCATCAGCCTGCTGGGCGGTACCACTCTTAGCGCCAATACTATACCCTGCTCTTGTTGCGCTTCTGTTATTGGCATTTAAAGAATTAATCATGAGCGCTCTAACTTCTTGACTTGCATTTGCAGAAACAACATTCGATTTCACTATTTGTGGCTTGAAGTTATAGACAACATTTCCATCAGAAGACTCTGATTGCACCAAAGATGGCATATAATAAGTTCCACCGTTAGTGAGGGCAGCATACGCAGCTGCTAATTGTATTGGAGTTACCGTAATCCCTTGGCCGAAAGACATATTAGCATAACGCAGATCGACTGCTTCGCCTGCATTAGGTTTATTCACGAAACCACTCGATTCACCGCCCTGTTCTATATTCGTAGGATTACCAAATTGATAATGATTAGTTAAATAATCATAAAAATTTTGTCGCGCTTTATCAGTTATTGGTCCATCATTAATACTCGAATAATCTGCTTGTTGCAGTTGCTGTGGTGTTGCTCCGAGGGTCTTTAGAACAAATACAGCCCCCACATTCAGTGATTTACTAATGACATCCTGAAGCGACATCATTTGTGGACCCCAATTAATAGAATTACTAATAGAAAACCCGTCTATTGTAACTGAGTTAGTATCTTTATATGTGGTGCTTGGACTAGCAGTACCCAAGGTGAATGCAGCACCCATGAGAAGAGGCTTCATTACCGAACCAGGCTCCCACGCATTTGACACAGCTAGATTTGAAAATACTGAGGGATCGCTAACGGTAGCAAAATTAGAAGGATCATACGTTGGAAAATCTGCCATAGCTTTAATCGCACCAGTGTTGGCATCCATAATAAGTGCGCTCCCCTGTGTTGCGCCGTCTTGCTGCACACCCTCTCGAAGCGCTCGCTCAACAATGTTTTGCATTGCAATATCCAAAGTGAGAGTTACATCTTTTGGAGTAATCTCTTTTTGCTTAACAACGGTATTTCCTAAAACAAGTGGTACTCCATTCACGTCTGTAACTTTATAAACTTCACCAGCTTGACCAGCTAGATCCTTATTGAGTGCTTGCTCTACCCCATATTGACCTTGCCCATCATCATTAACGAATCCTAAAACTTGTGAAGCAAGCTGTCCTTGGGGATATGTACGCTCATTCTTTTCCTGTAGAGTTATTCCAACTAAATTGAGCGACTTTATTTTATCTGCAGTTACCTGATCAACTTTTTTAGCAAGAACTGAATATTGTGTTTTAGATATCAGTAATTTTTTTAATGAATCGGGATTCATGTTCAGAATTGGGCTAAGTTTAGAAACAGCATCATCAGCATTCTTAATTATTGCAGGGTCTGCAATTACTGTATATTTGATGACATTTAAAACAGCTGGCACAGTGCCGCTTCCATCAGATAAATAGATAATACCTCTTGGTGATGAAGGGTTGAAAAGCCGTGAATGCTCTGACGACGCAGATTGCTGGTAATAATCATGTTTAATAATCTGAAGGTAAAATAATCTAGAAGTAAGAATAAAACCAGCAAGAATAAGGATCAATTTTAGCCAAATAATCCTATTAGAGCTATCAAATATAAAATTTGTTCTACTTTGCTTCATAAGTCTGTAGGTATTTACTACTTGAATAAAGTATAACCTAGTTTGTAACAGTCGCTGTCGGTATAACTGTCGGCATGGCTGTTGCAACGCTACTGTTTTGAATTTTATCTAGCCCTTGCTGCCTTGAGGCCTGAACTTGAAGACTTGCGTACTGTTCTTTGAGTTGTTGCTGTTGAGTAGTTAGATTATTAATAGTATAGCCAAGTGTATTTGTTTTGGTGACTTGTGTTAAATAAAGCAGCCCTAGTAAACAAATAATTAATAATACAGCTATTAAATTAGAGACAGGGCCTAGACCTGTCTTCATCACTCCTACAGTAACAACATTATGGTTGCGTTGATAGGCGCTCGTTTTATTTGTAGATATTTGTTTTCCGTATGTCATATTTTTCTCTTGAACCACTCACCTGTTTAGGGTGAGTGGTATTCGTTTGATTGCTTAAGGTGTTGCTGTTATAAAACAGAAACATGCACCTTATGAGCAACCGACCGACCAGTGATTTTGATTTTCATCGCTGGTCCTTTCTTTTATTTTTATTTTGCTGCGACTCGTAATTTTGCACTACGTGAACGCGGATTTAAAACTAATTCATTTTTGCTCGCAACTATGGCATGCTTGGAAACTATTTTGAATTCTGCATCGTAACGATTACCGCCAAACTCATTAAAATAGTTTTTAACGATGCGATCTTCTAGGCTGTGAAAACTTATAATACCAAGTCTTCCTCCCGGATTGAGTAAACTAAACCAAATAGGGAGCGCCTGCTCAAGCTGCAGTAACTCGTTATTTACTGCTATCCTTAAACCTTGAAAAGTTTTAGTTGCAGGATGTTTTTTGAGCCATTTACCAGATGTGCGAGCGATTATTGTTGCGAGTTCTTCTGTAGTCTTAAATGGCCTATTATCTACGATAATTTGCGCAATCTTATTTGCATGCGGTTCCTCACCATACACTTTTAAAATTTGCGCAATCTCTTCCTGGGTCCATTCGTTAACAATTGAAGCAGCTGTCAAAATTTGACGCTGGTCCATACGCATATCCAATGGTCCTGGGTTTTGAAAGCTAAAACCACGACTCGCTATGTCAAGGTGCGGTGATGATACGCCTAAATCTGCTAGTATAAGATCAAATTTTTTGCCTTTATCTTTAAGTTCTCGTGATGCTGTCAGAAAATCTGAGTGCAATACTTCTACTTTTTTATTGAAAAGATTATTAAGATGATCTACTGCCATTTGGTCTCTATCAACTAGTACACTTTCAGAAAAATTTTTAGTTACACTTAAAATTTCCCTACTGTGACCACCGTATCCGGCAGTTACATCTAGGTATGTTTCCCCTTTTTGAGGGTTAAGGTATTTAATAACTTCTTCTAGTAATACTGGTTTATGCATTTTGTTTTTATTTTTATTTTTGCAAGATCACCGATTCAGCAGTCAACTTTTTGTTTTTTTGTTGTTTTTGTTTTTGTTTGAAAATCAATCATTTAACTTGCGTTGCAAATTTAAAAAATTCGCCTAAAAGTTAAGGATCATTTTCTACTTAAGTTTTGAGAGACTTATGTGTGAGGTGGAGTTTTGGGAGGTGTTTTGTTGAGAAAGGTACAAGGGTTTTTAGCGTAGACCCCTCTACCTACGTGTTGACTACCGAATCGCTAACCTCGAGTCGGTGTTTAGTACTAAGTTGTTAAAGTAAGCAGACTACTGTGCACTTATTCGCCAATAACTTCCTGCTCTGACTGCAACGATATCTTTTTTAATACCTGCGTATTTCAGATGATGTAACTCAAGAGTGATTCTCCCTTGCTTTTCATCTAATACGCTTGTTGCTTTTCCTGATCTAAACTTCACATTGAGGTCTGCGACCTTTTCATCAAGAATGCTTCCAGAAAGCTCGGGTTCAACTTTCTTTTCCCATACCTGTTGTGAGTATAGATGCAGATATTTGCCAAAGCCGCGAGTGACGACTACACCGCTTTTGAACTCGCCTCGAACTTCGACTGGCATTGTCAGTCTTCGCTTATCGTCAAGCTTGCGTTCGAAGTAGTCTACGGTGGCCATTATTAAATCTGCTTAGTGGTTTTTTGTTTCTTTGTGGTGTTACCCACTTTTACCCACTGAAGAAAGGATACTACCCATAATTACCCACTGCAAGTACTTTGTGCACATTACGCCAAAGAAGATACAGAGTTATCCACAGTTTGTTCGTAAATCATTCTTTAAACGCTATTTGTAGGCTCTTTTTATGTACTTATCCACAATACTCTTGGAGGAGAGTATACTTATGACAACTTTGGAGATTTTCTTAGAATCGTGTCTAATTAAGGTGCGTTCAATTTTGTCATTTTTGTATTTTTTATGAATTTTAGTATCAAGAATATTCTCTCCGATAGCTGTATAAGTTTTTTTTGATAATTCTCTGTTATTGTAAGTCACCGGATATTCTTTTTCTTTTGCATATTGGCTTAGCATTGATGTTGAAGGTTTTTTTGTATTATATATTACATAATCGATACTTTTCTTTCCGATGAACCGCTCTATTTCGCTAGCGTACTCCGCTACGTCCCATCCATCAGTTTGGCCCGGCTTAGTCACAAGATTCGTAATCTGTATTTTTAAAGCTTTGGTTTTTGATAGCGCCTCGGACACCCCATCCACAATTAAAGCTGGAATTATGGAGCCATAGAAATTGCCCGGAGCTATAATGATGGCATCAGCATCCAAAATAGCTTTTTTAGCAGCTGGATTGATCCATGCGTGCGGGTGCAGCCGAAAATCTGGCTTACTTTTACCATTAAAAACACTGTTACCTATTTTATATTCACCCTTAATTTCTTTATTATCGTCTAACATAAATAAATGTGTGTTATCAAGAGTTATGGGTATAACCCTCCCTGTAATATTGAGAATTTTGGATGCGAGCGCAATCGCTTCACCAAAATCATCAGTCATCTTTTCTACAGCAGTTAAAAACAAGTTTCCAAAACTATGCCCATCCATTGAACCTTCGCCAAAGCGAAAATTAAATAACGAACGAATTTGCTCACTAGAATTTGATAGCGCTACCAAGCACTGTCTTACATCACCTGGTGGCAAAACACCATATTGGTCCCTAAGCACACCAGTGGATCCACCGTCGTCAGCCATAGTTACTAGTGCAGTTATTTCATTAGTAAAGTTTTTAAGCTCACTAAGCAGTGTGTAAGATCCTGTTCCACCTCCAATTACAACTATCTTTGGGTTTTTAAGATTTTTCTTCATATGTAGCTCTTGAATACTCTTTGAGTTCATCGGCCCACCATAAAGCACTTTTTCTGATTGTTCGTGCCATATCCTGTTCTCTATTGACGCTCACTAGTCCAAATTTAGGCCACCAACCAAATGCCCACTCAAAATTATCCAAAAGACTCCAGTGAAGATAGCCCTGAACATCAATATTTTGAGATTGCGCTGTTTTGATGGCTTTCATGGTTTCGCTTAACCACCACTGCCTGTATGTATCATGCTCATCTGCTAGTCCATTTTCTGTGATAATTATTGGCTTATTGGGAAAGCGTGCTTTAATTGTTTCCAGCAAAGGTAAAATTCCTTGAGGATTTAAATACCAGCCGAGGTCACTCACGGGACTACCAATGATTGTTTTTCTGAAACCTTTGTAATAATCAGTAAAATAATAATTAAAGCCAATGAAATCTTGGTAACTACTAATTCTATCTAACCACCACCAATTCCAGCAATATCGAATAATTCGAACTGATATTTCGTCTATAAAATTATGTGGACGAGAGGGTTGCACATTAATAAGATGTTGGGCTACACCTATTTTCATCTCAGGGTATTTTTTCTTAATGATTCTCCAGGCTACTTTATGCGCTTTAGCAAGATTGGCGTATACCCTGATTGCTGTAAAAATATTTTTTTTCTGGGGTGGCCAGAGTCCTTGCTGGTAGCTAAATATGGAATAAACATTTGGTTCATTTAACGTAATTATATAGTCGATATTTTCAAAAAGTTCAGTCGTTATTCGTTCCACGAAGCGCTCGAAGTATTTCAAATTTTTTCTTTTTTTAAATCCCCCTTTTTGAGAAAACCAAATTGGTACTGTCCAGTGCCAGATATTTAAAAGTGGTTCGATATTACGGCTTCGTAATTCATTAATATACTCTTTATAATGTTCAATTACTTGCTCGTCCCAGGTGTCTTCTCGGGGCTGTATTCGGGACCATTCAATTGTGAATCTAAACGCGTTAAGGTTTAATTTTTGAATAATATCGAAATCTTCCTTAAATCGATTGTAATGATCAACGCCTAACCCAGAAATATAATTATCCGGTGATTCAGCTCTGGATTTAATTTCTTTCCAATTCTTGAGTTGCTCAAGATTAGTAGCTGCGTTTTTAGCCGAATTCACCGCAGATTTTTTTTCCCACTCAGTCCATTGATTAACATTATTGCCCTCGACTTGATGGCTTGCTACACTGGCACCCCAAAAAAATTTCTGTGACTTCATTTATTATTACAACCCATTCAAAACAATTAAACTTTCTATGTGTGGTGTTCTGGGAAAAAAATTATAACCTTTGGCGAACTCTATATTAAATCCACCATCTACCAACAATTTTACATCCCTAGCTTGTGTACTCGGATTACACGATAAATAAATAATTTTCCTTGGTTTAGAACTTATCAACTTCTCAATGACATTGCTATGCAAGCCAGCTCGTGGTGGGTCGACAATAACTGTACTATCTTTTTTTATATAATCTATTGCGTCTTCTGACCGAGCTTTTAAGACTTCAACATTCTTGAGTTTTGCACTATTTATTTTAGCGATGCTTATGGACTCATCGTCACTATCAATTAATAGTAATTTTTTATCCGCAGCAACACTCAACCCAATACTTCCGACTCCTGAATAATAATCAATTATATCTAGGTCTTCTTTATCAATGTTACTTTTAATATCCAGAAGCGATTGTTCATAGACGGGAACGTTAACTTGAAAAAAAGATCGAGTTGTATAAAGGTACGCGCTATCAACTAAATCATCTGATAACATATCCTCGCCGTAGCTACCCAGCACTTCCGTAGCGACGGAA
>Ga0208503_1000007_pt1 | contig 57318 bp, 70 predicted proteins | sample CryBogCBE31Jul07_FD_184584 | JGI IMG/M metagenome (GOLD analysis project Ga0208503, IMG submission 184584) | Freshwater microbial communities from Crystal Bog, Wisconsin, USA - CBE31Jul07 (SPAdes) (version 2) | ecosystem: Environmental > Aquatic > Freshwater > Lake | place: Crystal Bog...
AGCCCCATCCTCGCTGTTATACCGATAGTCTCAACTACCTTTCCACCCTTTCGGGTTGTCTACTATATACCTACCTGAAACCAATGAATCCGTTTTTCATGGTTTGCGAGAGGAGAGAGTGGCGGAGCGAGTGGAGTAGGGGAGTGAAAAAGGATATGGGGGTTTCTGTGGCATTATACCATTATGATTGCAATATGGTACGTTGCTATCTTATCATCGATAGCTATTATCTTCAGACAAGTTGATAAGAATTGCCCTATGAGTTTTTACAGTGCTCTCAAAACTGTTTGGTATTAATCTATATTTTTCGAGCCAACATTAATACCAGATTGCTCGTTGTTGTCCTACCGTTAACAACTATATACTGTTCGGGTGACTCGGTACTGCCCCCTATGAGATTTATAGGGTCTCAAACCTTTTTATACTACGCGGTCTCCCCCCGCCCAAGAATGGGCAGTATTGATTACATATAATACCCAACACATTGCAACTAACATTTGAATGTATTGGATGATATATGCTACTATCGAATAGATAAAATCCGTTTTTCATGTTTTGCGGGTGATTTCCATATTTATTTCATCGTCTTCCTCCTCAACTTCCCAATTGAACCATGCTGGGTCATCATTCTCATTATACTCTGTATGTATTTTTCCATCTTTGGGAAGAGAAGACCGCCATTCATCAAGCGTCCTATAGTATTTCTTGGAGTAGTGGCGGACATGGAGTGTAATATCCTTGACCTGGATGACCGACCCATGTGCCAACTGAACGGAAACTATTATCCTTTTTGAGTCACGAGACGTCCAGGTATGCTTACTCCCTACGTTGGGAACAACAGGCTTTATCTGAACTTCAGTGGATAGATTGTCGTATTTCACAGAATTGATGCTCATTGTAGACTTAATTGATTTGTTAATGTTAATGTTAACATATACCTACCTAAAACTAAGGAATCCGTTTTTATGTTTAGATATCACGTAAAAAGGTTGATATTGTGGCTATCTAGCCGATACATATAAGTTTTTTAGGCGGGCACTCGACTTCGGACCAATTTTGTGGTCTACTTCGTTTGATACCTGACATTACGCAATCTGATAACATGAGAATATTTCGCATTCTTCCATTACGGTTGAAATCCTTTACCCAGTCGTCTCGTATACGGTAACCGAGATCGGCCAATGTAGAATGAATTGATGCATACTCGTAGGCATTGCTAACTATGATGGGGGCGTATAAGAGTACCTCGAAACAATTGTTAGAACTTGCGTAGCCTGGTGGCGGAGTTATACGCATTTCAGGAAGTGACATCATTGTAAAAGACAACAGTATCTATTGTTAGATTATTGAATAATTACGATTACTTGAATTGATTGTCTTAAGCTTTTAAGCTGATGTTAAACATTAACTAACACTAAATAATCCATTTTTCAAAATTTGTTGAAAATGGATTTATTGCTTCGATAAAAACGAAGTATTAAGATAACAACGACCAAATTTAACCAACCAACAATGGACACAATTTGTAATGGTATTCGTTCAAATGGCACACGGTGTACCAGGCCCAACAAGCCTGGTACAGGGGATGGTACAAAATGCGGAATTCATCATAATGCAATATTGAAATATGGACCACATACAAATGCTCGAAGAGAGCTGGGGTTTCTAAATAGAAAAGAGATTGCTGATTACAACAACAATCATAACAATATAAGAGATGCTCAGATACAGCAGGGTATTAACAATGATACCATTTGGTTGCTTAACGCAAACCATGCGGCAGACATGAGACTCATGCGAGCTCGACATACACGTCTTCAAACCGATTTAGTCATTCAACAACGAGAAGAAATCCGAAGAACTGGTGTAGACCCAGATACTGCTGCGCGAGAACGTGATGTGATAGAAAGAAGGGCGAGAAGAGAGCGTATTATGATTCATCGGAATCGCATTATTGATGCGAGACACCAGGCACTACAACAACCTCAACCTCAAGCTCCTCGCATCGCTCCGCAGGAAAGACAACTAGCCGAATTTGCTGCTGATCCTCAGAATGTTCATACTGTAGAGGCGGTAACGCATACGAAGAGGATAGTAGCGCGAGTACGAGAGATTCCTGTGCCGGAAGGCTACCGCTGGAATACTCACATCGTTTCAAAAACTATTGGAGAAATTATCGCAGAGTGCCAGTTGAATGCTCATGCTGCAGCTCAGATGTTCAACCAGTATGTTAGCCCGGTAGCAATATATGACATTGAAGAGGGCATATATGGTAAGGTTCTTGATTCTGTATGGCAGTATGTAAAGGCATCTCCAGACAAAGAGGACCTATGTAAAATTCTAAAAAATGAGATGACAGATAACATTGGAATGTGCGCACAAGGCAACCTTTCACGTATCTGTAACATCCTTGCGGGATATATGGAAGGTGTAGGTCCACAGGAATCTCTATCAGAGCGTCTAGGTCGTGTTCTGCCTCCACTGCTACAGATTGAGGATGCTGCTGAGCGAATTCGTCAGGCATGCGTCATTCTAGCAGAAAACAAGGTTTCTGCGAATGAATGGGACACCTGGATAGAACCTCTTATGGATGAAGAGCAAATTGAATTCTATGAACTTATTCGTGAGCAGTTCAATACTATCAATAACATTATAACTTAAGTATACATACCCTTCCATGTGTCGGCATCCTTCTTAGCAAAATCAGTTAACAATACTTTCACAATACTATCATTGATAGTTAAAGGAAATACAACATCCATATAAAACTTATATTCTTTCATGCTTTCATGTTTTGCAACTCGCAACATATTAAGGCGTGTCATCATACTTTCCATAGTTCGTATTAATGTACGAACACCTTTTTCATCTTTCGAATACTCGTCGATTATAAACTTAATAGCCGAATCTGTAAGTATAACATCTGTCTTATTAAAATATAACCTTTCCAGAATCTGTGGCCATATGTATTCTTTAAGAATGATAGTCTTATCTTTTTCACTATAACCACCACAATGAATCACGGTCATACGGTCACGCAGAATAGGATGCACCTTTTCAATATCATTAAATGAGAATACAAACAAACACTGTGATAAATCAAAGTCTACTCCTGCAAAGTAACGGTCGTGAAATTGAGTATTTTGTGACCTGTCTGTCATATGAATCATCATGCTCACGATTTCTTCTCCCTGCGGAGTTTCTGAAATCTTATCAAGCTCATCAAAGTACATTACAGGATTCATAGTTCCAGCATGCATTAAGCAGTCAGCAATACGTCCCCATAATGAGCCCTCATACGTGTATGAGTGACCAATAAAGTTTGCAATATCTGAAGCACCGCCAAGCGTAAAGAATTCAAATGGACGTTGTAAAACTTCTGCAATTGCATTTCTAGCAAATGATGTCTTACCAACTCCCATAGGACCCTGAAGAGCAATGACATTGCCAACGGATGATGGATTTACAATCCACTGTGCAATTATTTGCATTATTTGAAGTTTAGCTGGCTCCATTCCATAGATATGCTTGTCCATTTTCTTACGTGATTCTATCATGAAATTTGTACACTTTTCCTGACCATCTTTAAGCTGAATTGGTAGAGGAACAGTTTTCCCAAAGGGAATTCGCATGAACGCATCAAGCCAGCTACGAAGTTTATGACCATCGCCTCCATCACCAGATATTTCTGCAATGGTAGAAATCTTTTTGATAACACTTGATTTTACGTAATCTGAAATTGGTAGTTGCAGAACACGAAACTTGTGTGGTGTTTCTCCTTCGTCTAACACCAAACTTGAGACGCGATTCATCAGGTGCATAAGTTCTCTTCTTTTTGCAGCCGGTTGATTTTTATAATATGTCTCTTCTGATTTGGTGAGTTTAATTGGCATAGTTTCGGTCTTCTTTGAAGAGCGAGTGACTTTAGGTTCAGGCTGTATCTCTGCTTCTGTTTTTCCAACATATTTTTCAAGAAGATATTGGATAAAACCCTCCTCAAGTTCTGAATCTTCATCTTGTTCCGGCACGTAATCTGAATCATCTGAGTCATCACTACCCGAAAAACTAAGAATGAGTGTTGGTTTATCATCTGACGGTAGTGTATCATCATCTACCCAAATTGTGTCATTTTCTTTAGTTCGACGACGGCCTCTCTTCTTTGGAGGGGGCTGTGGACCACTGTCATCTGTCATGTTTTCAGAAACGGTGCGGCTTCTTGCGCCACGTGTCTTTCGTTTCGTAGGCATCCTTGCTTGTTACTAGCAATAAAAAGAGATATTCATTTTCCACTAGTAATAATAACATGTCATTAGTTGTAAAAAAAGATTACCCAGCTGGGTATCCGGATGATGCATTGAGTATTATTAGAGCAATGTCATTTGCAGATGGTAAGAATGTTCATATAGTTGGAAGCATGTCTCTTCGTTCTCAAATATATGCAGGTGATTATGATGCATATGAAATTGTAAAAACACATGGAAATCGCGACTTAGCATTAAAAGATATTATAAGAAAATTTAAGCATATTGTAAGAACAGTTTCTTCACTTCCAAACACGTACATCGCAGATATAAAGAGTGGTTCGGTGGAAGAATGGGTAATCATACATAAACCATATAACTACACTCAATCAAAATTCCAACTTGAAAAACTACATCGCGAAAAAATCATTTCAGATGAACTTTTTAGAGAAGGAACACGTAGAATAAAAGAACATCCTTCAAAACTTGAATTACTTGCACTTGAACGAGATTTTCGCCCTAATGTAATTCGTTGGTCAGTATCGGAAATATATGCTGGCTCTAAAAAACTTATAGATGGTAGAAGATTTACGTTATATGATGCATTCCAAAGTCCAATTATTACAAAGCTTGATGTAGTATCCTGGGTACAAAATAATAGATTTACAGATTTTTCTATGATTTATCAGTTTCAAAATAACGGCAAAGACCTGAACCCAGGTATGAGCGAGATTGAACCTTCGCTTCGCGAGAACATATTTATGCTGCATCACGAAGGAAACTATTTTAAAATGGCAAAACGTATGTTTGCACTTGCAAAATATAAGAAATATAATTCTATGTTAGAGAAGCTATCTCCTCTTTTTAATGGAGATGTGGGAAGGCTTTATATTGTATATGGCGATATTGGAACACTAGAAAGTCTTATAGAAACACATGGTATTGTTTCACCTAGTAAAATAGATTTTGAAATTGACCAGTTTAAGGGCAGACTATCTAATATTCGTCTTGAGAAGTATATTTCTCACGAACATGAAATTTTTGAATTGATAGATAGAATTGTTGATGCACGCAAATTAACTCGAGAACAAATGCTTGAGATTCTCAAGAAATTAAAGACAATTTTATCAAACCTAATGTCTGGATATGCAAAACAGTACTTACTAGAAACTCGTTTAATGCCCACGTATTAGGGAAATACCGTACCGCTAAATGCATTTGCCGCGCATCCTGAGCATTTATTTTTACCATTTAACCAATCGAGTCTGAATTGTTCTCCATGTACAAACCATGGGTCGCTAGATGATGCAATATTTGTCGACTTATACATTGCGCTCTGTTTTTTATAGGAAGTCCAATCTGAAGAATCACGAATAGACTGAGCTGGTGTGAATTCATAACGATTTATAATTACTCCACGCCCGTCATCAACTGTCTTAACAATTGTTCCATCTGTGTTCATTACAAAACCTTTAAATGCAAGAGATGGTGATGATGAGGCTATTCTTCCCTGCAGTGAGACGAGTTGGGTTGTATGGTCTGATATACTGTTATCGGGATTTGTAACATCGCCGTATAGAAAGCGTTTGTATGCTCCACAATCTAAGTGGTCAAATACCCAAACTTCAGTAATATTGTGTAAAGATTTTGCAACGGCAAGATGGTCAAAAAATGTTGGGCCCCACGTTGTTCCTTGCGAAAGTAATGAATAGTTATAACCGCCATATGATTGATTAATCCCAAGTGATGCCCCTGCAAATGTGGTTAAATCATATGTAAATTGAACACCCTTGTAACCGCGAAGAAATGCAGTCAATAATGCTGAAAATCGGGGGTCTATACATCCTACTACTAAAACTCTAGCGCCAGAAACTGTTCCAACTGGGTAATATTCATTCAGATATTCTGATGTCTGAATATCGTACAATGACCCTGCGTTACTGGTTGAACCATCGTTAATAATATAACCCTTTATTCCATTTGAAAAAATAGTTGTACCAGGCGAGCTAGTTCCAGCATAATTAGTCCACGTACGCGCGTTGATTGGAGTTTGTAACGATTTAAATTTTGCAATATGTTGAGTCATTGTATCTGCTACACTGCAACCAAGATACGCCCCACAGCTCAAATGCTCAAATATCAATATCTGTGTGACATTATGAAGTGAAATAGCAATTTGAATATGGTCAAACAATGTTGTCTGCCAGTTCGTTGATGCAAGACTACAGACTGAGCCACTCGTATTAAGACCACCCAAACTTGCACCTGCCAGAATAAAAAGGTCATATGTAAACCCATTCTTTCCCAGATGAGCGGCTAGGTAGTCTTCTATAACATTAATGTAACGCGGGTCGATACACGCAATAACAAACGCTTTGGTGGTAGACTCGTTGTCTACAGGAGTTCCGGGAAGAATAGGAGTACCTGCTGGCAGCGCATTAGTCATTGTTGAGGGTCCCTGAGAACTCATTTATATCTAAGAAAGCAAAGAAGATGAAATATTTGGTTCTAGGAATACTGAGTGTTATTATTCTATATATTTTGATTAATCGAGGATTATGCGAGCACCTTACACCTGGTCCACCAACTCTATTGACATTGCAGAATGATACAGTAGATTTGGATAGTAGACTAACATCATTAAAAGCCGAGTTTGATAAGATGGCTGCGCAGGCAAAACAGGGTGCTGATGCATCAGCGTCTGCAAGAGCCCAGATTGGTCTACTCAAGACATCACCCGCGGCGCCCAGTCCACCATGAAATATCAAAATAAGGAGGTAAAACTTCAACTGCTTGTTGGCCAGAAGGAGGGTTTGCCATAGAGGACTTTACCGCATCCGGTGTTAATAAATAACCATAATATTCAAGATTTGCAAGTTTACCATCAAATCCACCTCCAACTCCAGTGCTCACGGTAGAATTATTCTGTTTGGGCACCTGAGTAATACTATGATGAATATATAGATTTCCATTAATATACACATTTACTGCATCTTGTTCCACTGCAATCGCTACGTGAATCCACTTCTTTGCGGGAATATTACTGATTGGTATTGTTTCAGTTCCTCCAAATGTATCAACTTTTACTAAAAGAGAGTTTGTATTTCCATCTACAAGAAGTGCCGGACACATAGTCTTTAAGTCAGGAGAGCCTTTTGTAAATATTACCTTTGGTTCACCATATCTATAAGAAAAATCATCTATCTTTACCCAACAAGTGTAAGAAAATGTTAGACCTTCATGTTGGTCTTTTGAACGAGGAAGAGCTTTATTGCTCGTATAAGCCTTTTTACCATCTTCAGTAGATGGTTGAATTACAGTAGCAGTAGAAAGTACTGCTTCTCTACTAAAATACCAATATGCTGTAACCAGAACAGCTACTGACACCAAAATTGAAATAAGGATTGTTGACAAGTCCATTATTTATAACAGCGATTTATAGTGAAGTAGTATTATTTACGCTAATATGGACCTCTACCTGCTATTTGCGGGTTGGGGGTTAATGCAAACAGAGTGTATAATAAATTTTTTGATGTTTTTTGTAAAAGTTGTAAATGTCTATATGTACAGAATTAGATATGATAATGATTCTCATGGCGATATCATTACAATTCTTAACAAGGAAACATTTAGTTCATGTATAACAATTTTTAGGTCTAAAAAAATTTCATCCGGGTTCTTTGTTAATTTAAAGTCAGTTGGATATATCAACGCAGTAGATTGTTATAACCTATCAGATATTAAAATTACAATAATTACTACTCCATCTTACTTTGATTATCTGACAAAACGCCAAGAGATAAATATACAGAGAGAAGACGTCACAAACGAAATTGAAACATCCGAAACAAATAGTATTTATATTTACAATCGTTACGGTACTTATTCAAATTTTGGATACTCACGTTTATTGCTAAATTTAAAAAAATTAGAGCCATTACTATGTCAAGAATCAATTGTAGATGAAATTATCCGACAGTACAAACGTAAGGAACAATTAGTCATATTCATAGATGGAATTCCATGTAGCGGTAAAAGTTCTATAGGATATTTAGTAGCAAAACAAATTGGTGGGTCATTTTGTCACACATTTAATCCTACAGTTCCAGGTGATAATTTTCATAATCTTATAACACAGATTCGAGACAATGATAATACATTTCAAGCACCAATTGTAGTAGTTTTAGAGGAGATTGATATTATTCTATATAACATTCATAATAACAAACTGGTTGAAAATTCAAAAGTATCGACAAGTGTAAAAGATAAATCTTCTTGGTGTTCATTTTTAGATGACATGTTCATATATCAAAATATTGTTTTAATTATGACGAGTAATAAAACTAAAGGCGATATTGATGCAATGGATACCGCATATTTAAGAAGAGGAAGAGTAAATTTATATTTCACAATGAATACACCGATTACAGTGTAAAATGGATTTATACTCTTGTTAATTCTGCATGTTAACATGAATATATTCTTCTTGTACAAAAATCCAAGAACAGCAGCAGAAGCCCACTGTGATAAACATGTTGTAAAGATGATTATAGAAACTGCACAGTTACTATATTCAGCTCACTGGATGACAAATAGTATTCTACCTGAAAATGCATACAAACTAGCTCATAAGAACCATCCATCTGCCATTTGGACTCGCGAATCTCTAACAAATTATATGTGGCTATGCTCTCTTGGTTGGTGGCTATGTAAAGAGTATCAGTTTCGATATGGTGAAAACAAGGTTCACAAAAGTGAAGAGCATATCATATGGCTTCTTAACAATCCTCCTAAGTTACCATTTGTTGATATGACACCAGTTAGATTAGCAATGCCTGATGAGTATAAGATGCCTGATCCGATAGAGTCGTATCAGAAATATTACATTGAAGCTAAATTGAAAATACGAGGGATTGTTAAGTATACGAAACGTGATCCACCTGACTTTATAGCTCGTAACCTTTAACATGGCGTGAAGCGTAACACTCCGGCGAATAATGTCCTTCTCTTCCGCATCGATAACACTTTCCAGATACTCTAGAGTTTTTCTCCTTACATGATTTTTCATGAACTCCACACCCGAACTTTGTGGTGAATGTTCTGTCGCAATAATCACATTCCCATTCCTCATCAAAAGATTCAACTAACTCAGTTGTTGCATAACAATTCTTGGCAAAATGCCCATCTCTACCACATCGTGTACATTTATCAGTTGCAGCTCTGATTTCTAACTTTAAAGCGTTCTCTTGCTCTTCTGTTAGTTTAATTGAAACATACGAGCCACCGCGAACATTTTGAATACCATATATATCCATATACTCCTTCACGTATCTATCTTCGTCAAACGGAGAGGCATTTGGAATTTGTTTAGCAATACAAATTGGACTGTATTTCTTAGTCCAAGCAGAACCATAGCCCTTCATGTGCTGCTGGTATCGTCTATCAACATCGTCTGTCTTGCCGACATAGTATCTGCCTCCTTGAAGTCTTAAAATGTAGATAGTTGTAGCCATTTACTAGTTCATGATTATACACTTCATAAATCCGTTTTTATAACAACTTTATATTGTGTCAGCCCAGTTAGAAACTAAGTTACTCCATTCAACAAGCCCATTCTTTCTAGCCCGTGTAGCCTCTCTTAATAATCCAATCTTTGTCATTTCAAGAAATCCGGTTTTGAGTGATTTTTTCCAATAGTCTCCAATCATTGTAGATGTTGAATTGCCACTTGTCACATCTGTTAGCTTGTAATTTTCCATCATTGTATACAATTCATCCTTGCTAATTCTGAACATTTTGAGTATTCTACTACTTCAAACTTTATGATTTAATAAATTCATTTTTATCAGCAAGTTTTATCCCACCAACGCTTAGCCGTTCTAGATTTTCTCTTAGCATCTTTCACGATATCAGAATCAGTAGTCGAATATGTTTTTCCGCATGTTAGCAATGAGTGAACGCGAGCATAACCCCATTGTTGTTGAGTGGCACCAGGACGATGACCAGTTCTCCAAGCAGCCATACCACGGTCATATGACTTTCTCAGATAACTCACGGGAACTCCAGTAGCTTTTGCTTTTTGAGTTAAAGAATTAGCTTTAGGAAACATAGACTTAAACTTTGCGGTATAATTAGACCGCTTTGTTTTCACATTTTTATCAGTTGAGAATCCCACATAAGCCTTAGGATTCTTAAATGACATTCTACCAAACTTAGAAATCTCCTTTTTTCTTTGTGTTTTCTTTCGCGACGAAAGACCTTTAAAGTATTTCAACGGAGAATACATTACTACTTACAATAGAAATCATAATGCAGGAACGGGTGCTAGTTTCAAATCCTTTACGTTCAGTAAGCGACGATAGGGAATTAGATAATGATGATTGTATGGGTTGCTGTTTATGTTGTTGGCTGTGCTTTAACATTTTTCTTTAAAAAGCATATTCCTGTACTTCCTTTCCTAAATCATCATAAACTCCAAACTTTACAGAATATCCAGTAGCGGATGACTTACCGGTTGTTGTCATATTTTTGCATGTTGTTCCCTTAGACCAGAATGATAGAGCATCTGTGGGTGTCAGCATCTTAGGATAGTGATAGAAGTCACAAATGCGCCCAGAAAACCCACCTTCTGGCGTTAACTGAATATCTCCAACTGCTGGCTTAGGGACGCCGCTGAGAAAGCAGGACTTTACTAATTTTCCATCAAGGTATACGTCCAAGTTACGTCCGAATACAGTAATACTTACTGAAAACCAAGTCTGAAGAGGAATATTAGGAACTTCGCATACAAACACATCATCAGATGACCCCGAATGTCCAGCGGGTGCGGGTTCAGCTTTTCCAGAGCCACCTTCTGTAGCAGGATATACGCTCACACTGATTTCAAGTGAATTGTCTGTGGGATGTAAACTGATAGACGGATTTGTAACTGCTCCATTTGTACTATCTGGTCTCTTCACAATAGCCTTCTTCTTGCCATACCCGTAATTCCAGTCTTTTACATACATCCACCACTGCATACCATAACCGCCATCACGTTCAGCTGAGAGAGGAGCACGATTTCCCTTTACAATTGCACTAGTTGTGGCATCATGGAATGCCGGCGCCAAGTTTCCTGTGCTATTTCCAAAAATTGAGTTATATAGTTTTGACAAAATTGGAGGAGCGGGTGCTTCTACTCCTTGAGGAGCGCTTGTTGAAACACCTTCGGGAAGAGTTGGTACAGCTGAACCATCAACAACTGTTGAATACTTGTAATCACTTGTTCCAACATAATATTGAATGTACAGAGTCTTCAGCTTTCCAGGGTATGGGTCAGCAGTTAAACCTACATTTGATAGGTTTACTGTAAACCCGGGAAGCGCTACTTCATTTTGTATTTGACCAGATAGATACGCAGTTACATCCTTAAACTGTGTCAGATTATCAATACCATATCTAGCATAGCTAATATATAGAATTTTATCTGCAGGAACTTGTGGAGGTGGTGATGGTACAGGCGTACTACTTCCTTTAGACTTACTAAAAAAGATGTTAGGCCAACTATCAGGCGCAAATGCGTCATAAAGAACTATCCCTAAACAAACTATGAATGCGAGTCCAAAGAAATAATACAAGTATTTATACCATGATGCACTACCACTTGCAGCCTTAAGAGAGGCAGTCAAAGCAGCAGCTTGTTTTGCCGCTTCATCCTTCGTTGCCTGAAGTCCGGCAGTTGCTTGTTGCTGTAGTTGTTGAAGATAGTCACCAGAAGCACTCAGCTTTGACATATCAATTCCAAATGCAGGCGGTGGTGCTGGTGCAGCAGGCTTTGGTGCGGCAGGCTTTGTAAATAAGCTTCCCATTTGTTAGAAACACCGAAGTAAAAAACGGACATCTTAACAGTGATATCATGGATATAAGTAGAATGTATTGTAACAATTGCGGCGATAAAGGGCACGTGTTTAGGTCTTGCGCTGACCCGGTTATATCATGTGGTATTTTATTCCTTAGAGGAATTTATGAACCACTGGTGCTGCCTGTTGAGCCTAAAACAGTCAGTATTCTTATGGTGAGGCGTAAAGATAGTATGTCTTATATGGAATTTATTCGTGGAAAATATGATATAGCTGATACGGCTTATATTAAGCGTCAGCTATCAAATATGACCGAGTTTGAACAAAAGTTAATTGCAAATGAAAACTTCGAAACACTTTGGAATAAACTTTGGGGAAATAGTCGAGACAATGACTCTCCCGAGTTCGAGAATGCCCGTAATAAATTTAATTTAATTGATAGAAAGAAGCTGATAGTTGAGTCACCTACGCCTTTTAAGGAACCAGAATGGGGATTCCCTAAAGGACGTCGTAATCGTGGAGAAAGTGATGTTGAATGTGCACAAAGAGAATTCTTCGAAGAAACAAATATTCCAAAGGAAGCTTACATAATCCGCGAAGATTTAGTATTTTCAGAAACATTTAAAGCAATCAATAATATCACCTATAAGCATATATATTTTGTAGCTATTCTAAAAAATTCTAAACTTATTCACCTAGAGCAGAAGCTCACACCAGTCCAACGACGTGAAGTTTCCAGTGTCGGATGGAAAACTCTGGCAGAATGCAAGAATATAACTCGCCCACATTACGTAGAACGCAAAAAAATGATTACGGAACTAGAACGTATCATTTCTCTTGCCCCAAAATAATGGATTATAAACTATTGGCATTTTCGGCAATAGCAGTTTTTAGTGTATTTTTAGTTTCTGGACTAATTATTTCACTACTTTCAACTCAGCTTCAATGTTCAAAAATAGCATCCGCTACATCATTAAAACAAGGTGCTATTTCTGCGGTTGCGCCAACTTTGGTCTACACATTAGCCGCTGTATTTTTTATTGTGCGGCGTCCATTCTCAGCAACATTTGAATCATTCGGAGTTCCTGAAGAGACAGCTAGAATTCTTGGCGTTGGTTATTTGAGTATGTTAACAGCATGGATTACTAATGTGTGGAATGTTCATAATAGTGAAAAAAGCGTATGCCAGACAAATCTCAAAGAAATGACAGATTTTAAGAAGAAGTTAATGGCAGAACTAGCGCAGAGAGAGAAGGAAAAGGAAGAGACAGCTGCTAAGTAATGTATACTTTTACGGATACAACTACTTTATTAAGTTTAGAATCACAATAATTTTAACTCGGCAGTCTAACCTTAAATAGATTTGCTACAGAATGGACAACCTACAAGATTATGTCCTTGAGTTTTAAACAAGTCCTTTAGACATTCGAGACAAATTTTATGTTTTCCACAACTAATATCGACAACTTCCTTCTTAATAAGACACTTAGAACAATCAAACTTTTCATTAAGAAATGTAAACCCCTTAAACATGTCAACACAACGTATACACATTCCATTTTGAAGGTCTAGATGCCACTGTGGGAGCTTTTGACTACAAACTTTGTACGTATTACACTCTACAAGTTTGCAGTTATGTTTGCAATCAGTATTACCTTCAAGTTTAATAATACGTTTATATCCGCAACAACATAGTCTATGAGAACTATTAACATCGTCTTCTGTGTGATATTTGCCGTTAGAGCATTGTTCAATACACTTGCCGTTCCCTTCACAGTCTGACATCTTTTATCTTATTAAAGATGTTAATTTGTTCATTTTACCCTAATTTTATAAGGAGTAATCTAGATACCATACTATTGATATATAAGAAGTAACGGCAAATCCAAACATCCACCACCATACTGGAAAGACGGTCGACTCCTTTTTCCCAGTACCGAACGGTCGAATGCGCCCACGCTCTCCAAATGCAAGTGATGGTCTTACATATAGAAACCCTGCTACTAAAAAGAGATAAACTGCCACCATCCATAACTTTGGATTTTTGCGGATGATTGCTTCCATTATGATTTCGTCGCCAAAAATAAGTAGCATGTTCGTCCTACCGAATAGAAAAGCATTTTCAGATTCTATAACTCGTATCTTTTTAAAGTATAGAAAGACTGATGTGGACCCTTTAGATACTGCCGACTCCGAAGAAGACTTATGTAGAAAGCAGGGCGACCTATCAAAGAATACAAAGGAACTGTTTTCATACCAAAAAATCGTTCGCGAATATCTACTTATGGAGACGCCGTATCGTGGGCTTCTTTTATATCACGGTCTTGGTTCGGGAAAGACGTGCTCATCAATTGCAGTCGCGGAGTCTCTGCTCAGCACGAAAAAAATATACATTCTTTTACCAGCATCACTTTCTGATAACTATAAGGGCGAGATTCGTAAATGTGGTGACCCTATCTATGCATTTGAACAATACTGGGAACCTAAGTCAATTAAAAACGAAGAAGACACTGTCCAAGCAAAGAGTATGGGAATATCTCAAAAGTTCTTAGATACGAATGGACGTTTTTTTGTTACTTCTCCAGACCGCCAACCTAATTTTAGGACTCTTTCACTCGACATTCAAAAAGGCATTCGTGGGCAAATAGATGACATTTTAGACCAACGGTTTACATTTATTAACTACAATGGTATCTCTTCGTCTAATATTGACTCAATCCTCCCACCAGATAATGAGCATCAGTTTGACGACTCAGTAGTGATTATTGATGAAGCGCATAATCTAATTAATTACGCAATTAAAGAGTCTTTACGCTCAAAAATTTATCAGCGTATTCTCAAGGCAAGAAACTGTAAGGTCGTAGCACTATCTGGCACTCCCGTTATTAACAAGCCTCAAGAAATTGCTTTTCTAATGAATCTTTTACGTGGACCAATTGAGAGAATTTCAATACCTGCAAAATCTGCTAAACAATGGGACGAATCATTAATGACTGGATTTTTTAGAGCTATCAAAGATGTGGATACAATTGAATATAATTCTATTAAGAGAGTTATTATGTTAACACGTAATCCTCCCTATTTTGAAAGTCAATACAATGAAAAAGGTGAACGTATAGCAGTAAAATACAATAAAGATTTTTCACAAAAGGCAGACATTAAAGAATGGGTATCGGAATGGAAATCTAAATTTGAAAGCACATTTGCAGGAGTTGAGTTGTCTGATGCTGATAGAATGGTAGTGGAAGAACTCGAGCTTTTACCTACAAAATTTGAAGACTTTATGGGACTATTTGTAGACGGTCTTTCTATTAAAAATTCTAATCTTTTTATGAGACGTATTCAAGGATTAGTTTCATATTTCAAAGGAGCAGATGAACGTCTACTTCCCAAACGACTAGAAGAAGAAAGTACACTTGTAAAAGTTCCAATGTCTCCCGAGCAGTTTCAGCGTTACTTGGAAACTCGATGGATTGAAATTCAACGAGAGTCTCGGAAATCTCGCTCTCCTAACTTAAATGATGATTTTGGGTCATTTCGCATGACATCTCGTCTCGCATGTAACTACGCAATACCACCAGAATTACGAACAACTGTTGAAGAAGAAACTAATGAAGAAACTGTGATTGAAAAATCAGAAGTTCTTGAAAGATTAAAAGCCGACCCGGAACGATATTTGAGCGAAGATGCGCTTTCTAAGTTTGCGCCTAAAATGTTAGTTCTCTTGAAAGACTTGAAAGAACATATAGGAGAACCGAGTAAATTTAACAATCAGTTTATTTATTCTCAGTTTCGCTCGTTAGAAGGAATTGGAACGCTTACTGCAATTTTAGATGCAAATGGCTTTCAACCTTATAAGCTTGTTAAGAAGGCAGGTGTATGGTCCGAATCATCTGAAATGAAAGAAGGTGTGCCGGCATATGGTGTTTTCTTAGGTGGTGGTGAAGAAGAAAGGGAACTTCACCGTCAAATTTTTAATCAGGACTACGCAGATACATTTCCACAATCGTTGAAAGATTCAATTAAAGAGCATCGCCTTTGTGTATTTCTGGGCTCACGGGCCGCAGCTGAAGGCATCACACTTGCAGATGTGCGGCGTGTTCATATTATGGAACCATATTGGAATCCTGCACTTATTGAACAAGTAATAGGACGAGCTATTCGAATTTGTTCTCATCGCAAGCTTCCTCTCGACCAACGTGATGTAACTGTAAAACTATATATGACAGTATTTTCACCAGAACAAGCTGTTACAAGCGAAGGCCCCAATATCGTTGCAATTCGTCGCAATGATATGACCTTAAAACGATATGAAGGAACAGATTTACGTGAAACATTCATGTCATCAGATGAATATCTTTACGAGGTAGCATACGAAAAAGGACGTATTGTAAAGAATATTAGTTTACTTTTAAAACAAGCGGCTATAGATTGTGAGATTCACCGTAAATTACATTCAAGAGAAAAACCTGTAATACAGTGTATGCGGTTTGACACAACTGCTACTGGGGAAGATTTAGCTTATAAACCAGGTTTCAAAAGTGATGATTTAGATACACTATATCTTCGCAATATTCAGAGAAAAACACGACGCCTTCAAATTGTAAAAGCAAAAGGATTAGTTTTTGTGTTAGACCCGGATACAAACGAGGTATTTGATGCTCCCGCCTTTCAAGATACTAAGCGGCTTATTCGTATTGGTATTCGAACAGCACCTGGTGAAATTAGGTTTTTTACCTCAGTAGTTTGATAATATGGCGTCTAATGTTCAACGTGGTCCAACTCGTATGGATTCAAGCGACTGGATTAGAATAAAGCGACTTAACGGAGCTATAGGAAATATGATTTATGTATCTTCTCCAGTGTCTCCTTCACCTCGACAGTTCATGAATGTTGTAAACCCAAATCCCATCATTAACCCAGGAGTGGGGAGATATACCGAGTTTGGATTATCTAATATTCAGCGTCCCGCATCATCGTATACTGATTATGTTGCAGCAAATACTGCATCGTATGTTCTACAAACTCCAATAAATTCATGTGGAGAGAGTGGCGCAAAGGCTCTCACCGCCCATCTCATATGCAGATGTGCTCCCAGAGATATTATAAAGCACAATGGAGTGTGTGTAGTTTGCAGACACAGTTTAGTTTAGAATACTTAGACATTAAACTGCTAGACATATAATAGAGAAATGACAGGGGGATTAATGCAACTGGTGAATAAAGGAGCACAAGATATTCTTGTGACAGGAAATCCATCCTTTACTCATTTTAAATCTGTGTATAAACGCCATACCGAATTTGCAATGGAGCATTTTAGGTTATTTTTTAAGACTACAAATCTAAGTCTTCCGCCATCGGGAAGCTTAACATTACGAGCAAAAGTAGAACGATACGCCCAACTTTTACATGATTGTTACTTAAGTATAACACTTCCTGATATATATTCACCTGTTATTGCTACAAGTACTCCTGCGCAAAACTTGAATCCAAGCTCTAATGCGATAGGATATGAGTTTCAGTGGATTCATAATATTGGTTACAATATGATTAACTATGTTTCGATAAATATTAATGGAAGTGAAATTGTTAGACATACAGGTGAATGGATGAAAATATATGCAAACCTAAAATTCGATGCTAATAAAAAAGCATTACTTGAGCAACTTGTTGGAAATATTCCTGAACTTTATGACCCAGCAAATGCATTTGACCGCTTAAGTCAATATCCGCATGCTATAACAACAAATACAAATATAGCAGCTCCTTCAATTAACGGAAGAGTATTGACAATTCCATTACACTTTTGGTTTTGTGAAACTGTTGGCAAGGCATTGCCGCTCATAGCCATGCAGTATTCTGAAGTTGAAATTATAGTTGACCTAAAAAACATGTTTCAGCTATATACAGTTATTGATGTAAATTCATCAAGTTCTACGTATGGACAACGTGTTGCGCCTAGCAGTAGTATGACACCATTTCTGTCTCCGCCATTATCAGTATCTCAATTACCTAGTAATCCAAGTCTGATAACTTGGAATTTAAATCCATTTGTGGAATGTAATTATATCTTTGTTTCTGATGCTGAAATGGCACATATTGCATCATCTGACCATTCGTATGTTATTAATCAGGTTGACGTAAGAGAAGGTTTAGGACACTATGGGCCTTCAAATGATTTGGAATTAAACCTAAGAAATCTATGTACTCGTATAGCATGGGTATGCCAAAGAAATGACAGATTTCTTGTCAACGATTTCGACAACTATACAAACTGGGAAAATCCATATGAGCCGCCAATAGGAGGTCCATTACCATTTGTATCCCTATACTATACATCTGGAATCGCGCAACAATCTGGAATTACTGCGAGAGATATATTATTAGAATCTGCAATTATTATTGATGGTAAAGAGCGATTTAATTATAAACAGACCGAATTTTTCAAATATATTCAAAATTATAGACACGAGACTGGTAGAACGATTACAGATTTACCAGGTATATATACTTACTCTTTTGCACTTGAAAATGATAAGGAACAGCCGTCGGGGCATATTAATGGTTCGCAATTTAACAAAACAATATTAAGAAATACATTTGTACAACCTCCATTGTTAAGTGGAACATTAAATCCATCTGGTACTGCATTATGCGTATTAAAGTCAACCGCAAATCTTCCAAATCCAACAATTGTAAATCCTATAGATTATGCAAATAATTCTGACCTAATCGTTACGATTTATAGAAAAACTGCAAATAATACTTTGATATATGCTTATAATGTTCGTGCATTTGTAGAATCGTACAACTTTCTACGAGTTATTGGAGGCATCGCAAATGTCGTGTTTTCTTCATAATAAGGATGAGTGGAATAATAGTTACCAATGCTACATATGGTACAAGCTCAACGTCAATTGATGTAACAAGTACGGTTTCTGCTTCTATAAAGGATGGTGTTTTGAGTATACCAAGTGTATCACCGACATCCTTAAATATAACAGACCCAGCGGTTGGTCAAGCAAAGACGCTACATCTATCTTACACAATAAATGGTGGCGACAAACTTGTCACAGCTGTGCGAGATAATGAAAGTCTCTATATCAATGCTCCTCCTCAGAGAAGTGCGAGCGGTCTTCAAATTACAAAGGCCGAGTATGGTGTAGATGGTAATTATACGGATGTAACAAATGTAGTTCAGGACATGATAAAGAATGGACATATTGATGTAAAAATTGGATTCAAAGAACTGGGATTACCTGACCCCAACCCTAGTAAGAAAAAGCAGTTTGAAGTAGAGTACACTATTAATGGAGCCAAAAATACGAAAACTTTAAGTGATGGAGATAGATTTAAGCAGAGTGCTCCTGCCGTTGATGCGCCATCAAATACAAAACCTACTGAAAATGTTGGGTCTTTTTTTGGAATCGTATTTAAAAGTGTTTCCTACTTTTTTGGAATGTTTCTGTATACACTTTCAATTTTTACCGGAATAGAATATGGTAATCAATTTGGGTCTCCTATGTTATGGGGTGCTGTAGCATTTTTCATACCATTTTTCTCATTCTGGGGGCTTCCTATTATAACATTTTGGATACGTATTTTTAGCTCTGCAGATTTTATACAATAGTTTAAACATTTGTTACGTATAATAGGTAATGGACATTCCAGACAATGTTATTAAACACTGGCAAGATATTTGGAGAACACTATGTGATATGGCATATAATCGCAAAAATATCGTACCCAAACTTTGGATAGAAATATCTAATTATGATAAACTTTTATACTATAAAAATAATTCTAGAAATTTTGATGAAATTACATTTGATTATATTTGGAAACAAATAAGCTCAACAGTTAATCCCGACGGCACATATTTAGAACCGAGTGTAGTTACTGAGCTAGAAGCAATTTATATTCCCCGTATTATATTTCAATCACCTGGAGTTTCTCGATTTTTTAGCCATTCATTTCCGAATTGTACAATTCTTTTTTGGGAATATGATATGTAAAAATTGCCTTTCGGCTTTTGTATTTACTTATTCATCTTCTTAAACTTACCGACACCAATGAAGCCCGCGAAAACGTCACCCGTATCGCGCGCCTCATAAACGCGACCAGTCTTCTCGCCTACGACATACTTAACTGAGTCAAATGTCACCTCATCAAAGTCCTCGTCATCGTCCGCCTCAGGACCCTTCACAAAGCGGCCATAATCCGCATCCCAGAATGTTCCGGGCGGGTCAACAGGTGCGGTCATTTCGATACTCTGAAGCTCATTCAGCGTAATATCGATAATCATAGCATTGGGCACCATTTTCACAGTCTCCTCAGACTCAGCATCAGACTCATCCGCATTAACATCATCCTCCTTAACAGGAATCTTGAGCTTAGCGAAAGTTCGCATGTGGTCAGACAGACTCCCATTGCGGAAATCATCGTCAGCAAGGTCTTCGACATACTGCTGAAACTCTTTCTTCACTGCAGCGGTCATCTCATCAGCAGAGTACCCCAGAGCCGTCTTGAGCTGAGCAGCGATAACAGGAGAGAAACGCTTAATACGCTTCTCCTTCTCAGCAGGCTTCACAACCTCCACCTTCTTAGGCTCAGGCTTTTTTGCCTCGACCTTAGGTGCCTTCTCGAGAATCTTAGCGAGCTTTTTTTGCTCCTTCTCAATCTTCTCGCGCTGCTTATCAGCATCATTCACCTTTCCATCAGCTAGCTTCTTCTCCCAGAGCTCGATGTTCTTACGACATGCGGCAATCTTATCAGCCGAGTCAGAAGCCATAGACTCAGTAGGAGCCTCGGATGCATCATCCGCCGTAGGTTCCTCCTTCTTTGCTGGCGCCTTCTTAGGCGCTGGCTTCTCGACCACCTTGAGAATCTCCCCAACATGGTCGGTATCCGTCTCCCAGCGTGCAAACTCGAATGCCTCGTCTGCATCAAATCCGTAATTATCTGCCAGAGCAGACACCAAATTATAAAGTTGCGTTTCCATTTGCTTGCTTGAAATCATTGTTGACATCTTGTGTTTATTGTGGCTATAGCATACTTCTTGAATTAAATAAATCCGTTTTCAAGGAAGCCTTCTTAAAGAATATACGTTTTAGGTATTTCAGTTTTTCATCCCAGATTTGTTGCTTAGCAAGATTATTGAGATATTCCATTTCACATTTTTCATGTATTTCACGAATAGTATAAACAGGTTTCTCGTTCGGAAATAAAGTGCGTGTGTGTGCACCTTTTTCATAAATCTGAATTGCTGGAAGACGAGTAATAAACTCACAGTCCTCATAATATCTTTTTGGGTCATAATTACGAATTTGAACATCAATTTTTAGAGAATTGCAAAGCTCTTGAATCTTACGAAAGATTGGGTCATTTTCATGTTCGGTTTTGTCAACAACAAAATCAACACGTATTTGATACATTCTACTTTCTTAGTTGTGGCGGATTGGATTTACTATATTTTACGAATCCATTTTAATCAAAAAACATAATCCATCCTTTTCAGGTTCCAAGCATGTATGGTATCGCCGGATTTAGTTTTTCTTTTTTTGTATTTTATTTTATTTTTTTTTAGATTTTCTATTTAGTCAATATGAATATTTAGCCACGTGTCATTATCAATGAATTCCACGTTGCTCGCAAGAAGGCTGCGAACAAGAAGCGCACGATTCGTGCGAGTCATTCCAGTCACATCGTATGCGTTATCCGCACGTGCCTCTAGTCCACGCTCGTAGAAGTTGTCCCACAGCTCAGCCTCCGTGTTGCACGGTAGACTCTTGTGGTAGACTTCGAGATGGCGCAGGTCACGGTGGTCATACTTGCAGCCACCCTCTTCGGGTGACTTGCAGCTACGCGGGTCTGTGACCTGGCAGCGGCATCCGCGAGTCTTTCCACGAGATGCGACCCACTTGTCAAAGTGCTCGCATCGCTCATGGCGAAACGGGCAGTTCTGCCAGATGCACGCGTTACCATGCTTGCACCAGCGAGGCTGGCGCATTTCCTGCTTGGGCAGACCTACTGTCTCCCATTCTCCAGAAGAGCAGATGCTCTCCTCATACTCAATAGTCGAAACTGTTGAGAAATCATCGCTAAAGAAGTCGCCCCATGTCACACCCTCAGGGATGACAGAAGCGCGTAAAAGGTCAATCATCTCTTGAGTGACAGACATTTCGAAAGCTTATAGGTATGAATTAAAGCTTGTAGTAAGAATTATACCTACAACTAACTCTTTGACACTTCATCAATCCGTTTTTTAGGGTTCAATCATTCTTCTTCTGAGTAATCACAGGCTTTTTCTCCTTTTTGCCGAGACCAAATACCTTCTTAAAGTCATCCATATTCTGTGTTCCCATCGAAAGATTGCATCCAGCGCAGATAGGGCGAAGGTTCGTGATATCTAGCGTACCACCATTTGCCTCTGCAAGAACATGGCCACAATGGAAGTCCGTGTTCTTGATAGGTGTTTTTTCACAGCAAGTACACATCGAAGTCGCGATATCATGACCAATATGGTTATTCCAAACTAGTTCCTTAATCTTCTTAGGAATAGATTTCTTCTTTTTAGTCTTCTCTGAATCCGAGTCACTCTTCTTACCATCATCATCAGAATCATCCTTTGCCTCAATCTTCGCAGAAGATTTCTTAAGCTTTGCTTCTTCCTTATCAATAGACTTTAGAGTTTCCTCAAATGTCTTCTTCTTAGGTGAAATCTCGGACATCTTGTCATCAAATACCTTCTGTATCTTTGCCTCCTCCTTTTCAATTGCCCTCAGCTGCTCTTGAAATGCGTTTTTCTTTGAGAGAATATCAGACATTTTATCATCGTAAGTCTTCTTTGCCTTTGCCTCGTCCTTCTCGATAGACTTCAACAAGTCCTCAAAAGTCTTTCTCTTGTCATCCATTTGCTGTAGCTTGTTATTATTCGACATGTTGTGGCTATTCCTTTCATATTCTGCCACTCTTTAATCCATTTTTCAAGCCTGCGTTATGTGTATTTTTTAACTATAATACGAATTAACAAATGACAGATACGGAGTTTGCAAAGACTCATTTACGCGACCATTTAAGTTCACTTATTGTTGCGCCTGTCGCTGAAGGATTTTGGAGCATTCAAAAGTCCGCAAGAGAGCTATGTGAGCGTAATAACCAAAATGACCAGATTCTTCGTACGTTTCAAAATCTTCTTACAAAGATTCCAGAGTGGTCGGATTCTACACTCGCTACAGAAGTAGAACGTATTGAAAAGGTTACTAAGTGCGATTACTTAGATGACTTAATTATGGGTGTTTTTATCTCATACATGAAGTCATTTGCGTCATTACATTACCAGGGCTCTTCAAAAGAAGTCGAAATTGATTTTGATAGACCATCTCTTGCTAAGTTTGTTCATGAACTATACATACATTCTGCCCGTAAGTTATGGCAAACCGCATACTTGGTTAACACTGAAGTGACATCGGAGGCACAGGCTCGTAATAGACAAGAAATTGAAAAAATCATTGGGCAATGCCTTGAGCAGGTAATTCGCTCTTTTCTTCCTTGGCAGGCGATTACGAAGAAGTATTTTCATAATAGTGAGCCTGAACCGGAGTTTGTTAAACCGGTTGAAGAAGAGAAGAAGAATGTCACATTTGGCGAAGATGAAAATAACGACGAGGAGTCAGAAGAAGAGGAAGTCAAAGAAAAGCTTATTATTTCAGAAGAAGACGCAAGCCTCGATGTTGCCGAAGAAGTAGAAGTTGACGAAATGGCAGAACTTGAAAAGAAAGCTTCTGAGACCCTCGTTCTAAATCTGTAGAGAATTACGAAAAAAGATAACAAATGATGATTCTAGTAGCTTCTGTAGCTGTCGCATTAGTTGCTTTTATTGCATATGCGCTTGACCGAAAGTCAAAAAGTGAGCCAATTGTGTGGGAGACAGCTGCAAAAGTTTCTTTATTTGGAGGTCTTGTAACATCGGGTGTAGTATTCGCTACTGGACCTGAGGTAATGACAGATGCAGTAAAGGTTGTTACGGACAATGTTCCAAGTGTAGCTGCTGTTCAAGATATGTTCGTTGGGCTTCCGACATTCTAGTCAATCATAGTTACTGGATTATTTCCAGTGCTTTCAACACCATAAACTTCTTTTAACGAAGCAATTTCCTTTCTTGGAACTGCATTATCTTTACAAAAGCGAGCTATTGCCTTGTAAAGATGAAATCCATGAAATCTATCGTGCTTCTCATTTATTTTTCCAAAAAGAATCGAGTTACCATCTTCAAGAGTTAGCCACTTTTTAAAGAGTTTAAAAAGCAGATTATTTGGTTCTGGTTCAGGAAAGATATCCCAATATAATGATGTTGCAAGGCGTACAAGGTCAAATGATGCAGATGGTTTTATTTCTGGATATTTCGAAACATAGTAATCTGCATAATTATACTGTCCACCAGCTTCTTCTTCTAAACAAAAGTGGTCACTAATAAATAGCTTTGGCTCCTTCATCCCTGTAATTTTTACCGATGCAATACCTCTTTCAAAATCAATAATCTTAATTGTATATCCATATGTTGGAACACGGTATAAAACTCCTCCACAATTGTAATAATAAAATTCAGTAGTTGTTGATACATACATAACATTATTCGCATGAAGGTCATTATGCGTCATGCCAAAATTTCGTTGAGCATATGCCAGTGCGAATGTAACTTGAGAAATCCATGCAAGGTGTTTTTCACTTTCAGGATTCAACATCATTAGTTGATATAACGTGCCTTCACATTTTTCCATAATAGTTATTTGAACGGGAACATCCTTAAATGTAGCCCATGCAAATGGCTCATAGCTTTCATCGTCCTCATCTGAATCATCGGAATCTTCCTCCTTACAGCTACACGAACGTACACCAAAAATATAAGATGTTGATACGGAAGATGAATCGGAACTATCATCGTCCATTTCTGCATCCTCCTGAATCACTCTTGTCATATCTGCCATCTCAGCGTCTACTGTATCAACAGTTAGTTCCTGAACTTCACCTAAGTCGGCAGTTTCGCCAAGCTGAATTGCAACTCTTGTTGTGCGAGTATGTTTAAAATCAGAAGTATCTTGAATCTCATCTGATAGTTTTATATCAAACATTTTTCCGATATTTTGAGAAAACCAAGGACGGTCACAGAGTTCACCATAGTCATCTGAAATATCAATAGTATGTTTCTTAGTAGTGCCCGTAAACACACCATAGACTTTGGGAAAATGTTGACATCCTGACTGTGAAAGAACACTACTTATTATAGCGCCAACATATGCGGCATTATTTGGATTTTGTATTTTTTCCATAGCAGACGATGCTTGTTCAGAAGAAGATGGAAGACCTAAAGTAGCACCGTATTCACCACGCATCCACTTATATGGAGATACTAACATAGTGGTCTTTCTGTGAATATCTACAATAGCTCCACTCGCAGTTCTAATTTTTGACTCTTCAAGTATGGAAGAAATCTCATCTGTAAATTTAATTCCATACATGTGTAGAGATTCCAAATGTGAAGATTTAAAAAGCTTCTCAATAGGGGGAAAATAAGGTTGAATATTTTGAATATTCCAATGAGCCAAGGAAGACTCTAAACATGCATACTTATGAATCGTTAGTGGAATCGGAGAATGTCTGAGTTCGCCATTCGATGTCTGTTTACGCTTTGCCATATTATAGAAATGTGTTAAAGCATAATCAAAAAGTTCACGCAGTATATTAAGATGAACTTCAATATTCGGAAGTTTAATATTGATATGATACGAGAACGTTGTGCGCTAGATTCTAGAAAAGCACCTATGATTGTACTAATTGGTAAACGTGACACTGGTAAGTCTTTTCTAGTAAAAGATATTTTGGCCAATACAAGAGATTGCTTTCCGATTGGAACAGTAATCTCTGGCTCTGAAGTAGCAAGCCCTTTCTTTCAGGACATGGTCCCTGCAAAGTTGATTCATGAAAGATACAATTCAACTATAGTTAGTGGGGCGATTAAAAGACAGATGGCTGTTAAACAGTCTCGTAATCAGGAAAATAGAAGAGGTGGTAATTCAAGTGTTGACCCTCGCGCATTTCTTATTCTAGATGACTGTTTGTATGATAAAACATGGATGAATGAGGAGTCTACTAGATACGTTTTTATGAATGGTCGTCACATTGATTTAACTACACTCATTACTATGCAATACCCGCTAGGTGTGCCTCCCAATTTAAGAACAAATATTGATTTTGTGTTTATTCTTCGCGAAAACGTTATTGGAAATCGTAAACGTATATACGATAATTATGCAGGTATGTTTCCTACATTTACAATGTTTTGCCAGTTCATGGACCAATGTACAGAGAACTATGAATGCCTAGTCGTCTGTAATGGGATTCAATCAAATAAATTAGAGGACCAAGTATTTTGGTATAAGGCCCAGGAGCATCCACCATTTAAGTTATGCGATGACTCACTCTGGGCAGACAATAGACCATTTACGAGTGCACTATTATCGGGGGAAGCATATGACCCAGAAAAGATAAAACGCAAGTCTAATGACCCATGGGTAAAAGTTAAGAAGATTGGAGATAAGGCTTAGTGCTTGCGAGTTCTACGAGCTTTCTTACTCTTTCTAGATTTATGAGTCTTACGTTTACCCCCTCCCATTCGCGTCATCATGTCCGATAAATCATCAATATCAGTTGATGTGCTTACATTCTTAAATAAATCAGCAAGTTCATCCATTTCTGCAGCTGTACTTGCCTTCTTCTTTTTTGCTTCAATCCGAGCTAAAGCTGCCATCTTTTTAGCTTCAAGCTTAGCGGCATAGTCTGCTCCGCGTTCGGTAACTTTACGAATACGAGGTGTTCTATTCATATCCATTAGTTTATTAATAAGTTTTTATTCATCTCGAATAGCTCCCTCTGAAGGATGAAGAGGAGTGTCAAACTGAGACTGAAGGTCCTGAATCGTAGCTAGGCCAGACTCCTCCTTAGCAGCATCTTCGAGACTCTTTTGTCTGCGTTCAGCATTCTCCTTCTTTTGCTTCTCAATCTTTTGTTGCTTTTCCTCGTCAAAGAAGATATCTCGGTTTACCTCATTCTCCTTGTACTTACGCATCAGCTCATTCAGCTCCTTTTCAGCATACTCAACCTCAGGCATCATATGCTCAGAAGGGTCCCAAGGTAGCCAACATCCAACCTTACCAATATAAAGATTATCACGAGGATACTTACGCTGTAGAACCTTCGCGTATTGCTGGCACTCTTCAAGATTCGCAAAAACACGGCGAACCTTCACTCCACGAACATTCGTACGAAACTTAACCTTCTCACTGAACTCTGTCTCAAGTTCCTTCTCCTTCTTTAGAAGAAATACTTGGTACTGTTCGTGAATATCAGTCTTCTTGACTTCTTCATTGTGAACCTTTACAAACTCCTGCATATCCCCCATTAGGTCGTCCACTTTAATAGTGTACTTCTTTGAAAGGAATACCATGAAGTGCTCCATACCCTTAATCTTCCAATCGTAGTCCAACCACTCTACAAACTTCTCATTATAGAACTCATCCTTCTGCTTAATCGTCTTTTCGGGCGAAAGAAATGAGATAATTGAATATCGCTGAGTAGGAATCTCAGAGTCCTCCTCGAGATAATCAATTACCTCTCCGTCATCGTCAGTTGTAGGTAGTACTTCGCGAGGCATTTGTTTATTAGTGGAGTCGTCTGTGAAAACCCGTTATTTAACGCAGAATCTACCTTAAAACGGATTCATCTTCTACAATAGATAAGAAACCTAAGCCGGAGAAATGACAACTAAGTATACTATCGGTATTTTTGGAGATGGTGGTGTTGGAAAGACAGCATTTGTAAGAGCACTCAAACAAAAGAAGTTTAACCCGCAATATCTACCAACAAGTTGGTATGAAGTACATTCAATTGATAAAACCAAGAATGTAAGAGATTACGCAGGACAAGACAAATATAGACTACTACCACAAGATATGAGTAACGTTACATCTGCGATTCTGATGTATGATGTAACTAATCCTATAACCTATAAAAATCTAGAATACTGGTATAATCTTGTAAAGACACAATGTGGAGATATTCCAATGATTCTACTTGGAAACAAAGTGGATATTAAAGACAGAAGAGTTTTCAAGAATATGATAGAATTTCATAAAAATAACAATCTTCCCTATTATGAAATCTCAACAAAGACAGGATTTAATATGGATAAAATGATTGAAAAAATTAACAACTAAACATGAGTATTGGGCTTACACTCGCCAATTCCTTTTGTTTGTTGCATCATGATGGGGGCTGGACAGTTCTTACAAGGACACTTTTTATGGTCATATCCTAATATGTGCCCAATTTCATGACTAACCATATACTGCCTATAATCTTGAAGAGATAGCTTACTGGCTGAAGCTCCGTGAAACCATCTATCTGCGTTCAAATACATAAATCTCCCACCGAGTTCAGCGCATGAAAGATTTTCGGATGAACCACAAATCTTTTTAACTGTACTTGCCATGCATAAACGTATGAGAACTTGTTCTTCGCTATCAACCGGCTCAAAAAAATATCCGTGTTTAGCCCAACCATTTGGGTCATTAAGATATGCTCCAATGGAGTAACTAATTTGTATAGGAATACTAATTCTATAATTCTTGATGACTTCATCATCAATCAAAAACTTATACTGAACATGCTTCATTTGAATAATTATCTAAAGTCTTGTATAAAATGCCTGAAGCCAAACAAGCAGTAGCCCCCGGTATTGATTTTGGTGATTTACTTAGCCGTCTCGTCAAGTATGCTCTTGAGGGCCTTGTCGTAGCAATTGCTGCGTTCTGGCTTCCTAAATTCATGGGTGGTCGCTCACTACCTCTTTCACAGATTGGAATGATTGGTATGGTTGCGCTTGCAACATTTGCCATCCTTGACGTATATGCCCCTTCCGTTGGCGCCTCAGCACGCACTGGCGCTGGATTCGGTATTGGCGCCCACCTCGTAGGATTTCCTTAAATACGCTCCATAATTGAATCCATAATGATTTGAATATAATTGCGTGGAATATCTCCATAAGTAAATACAGCACCGCGAGCTCCTCGGTCTTCTGGTTCTGTATACTCATCAATAATAATCTCAATGTGAGCAGAACGTTCATAATTCACAGCTCGAACTCGAAGAGTCCAAATATTGTCTCCTAGGTGACGAAGTTTATATGTGAAACCTAGATTTTGAAGAATGTTATTGCGAATATCATCAATTATTGATGGCATGTCTACATGTTGTTGAGTCTCAGTTTCTAGCATTTTTCGCAATGACCCTTACGAAGTTACAAATAAATCCATTTTTAATATAACTCAGTCTAAAACGAATATAAGTATACTTATGGTAGACCAAATGCAAAAATGTACCGATATAATGGAAAATGGTATAAAGTTCAACCCAAGCCATATGAGCCCGAGCGGCAAACTGTTAAAGTTGCATGGTCTCAAATTCGAGAACCAACCCTAACAAAAGAAGATGTATATAGACGCTTCTTTGAAACGCAGCGAGAAGATGCGCGAATTTTATATCCTTCGTTTCGTAAAGATGCTGACTGAGCTTATTGTTTCTGCAATTGTTGTAATTAGTTTTATAGGAATTTATTACCTAGTAACTGGAACTCCTCCAGGAGCTCGTGTTATAGAGCAGACACCTCCAACTGGAGAATTAGATACAAACCAGGCTAATTTCATGTTTTTCTATGCAACGTGGTGTCCTCATTGTAAAACTGCGCAACAACCGTGGCATTCTATGAAACAGCTAGTAAAAAACTCCGGTTACACATATGGCGGAAAGACAATTTCGTTTGAAGAAGTGAATGCAGAAACTGATAAGGGTAAAGCTGCACTTTATGACATTAAAGGATATCCGACATTCAAAGTACAAACATCAAATAAACTATTTGAGATGGTTGGTAAGCCCACCACTGGAAACTTCAGGGAATTCCTTAAGAAGGCCCTTGGAGATGAGAAACCCTCGCATTGATTCTTCCGAAACTCGTAAAATATCTGCCACATTAAAATCATTTAAGTCAGATTCTGCTAGTAAATTTGGATATATAAGGTCTAACGTTGTATCATTTTTGCACAGTTTAACTCCCGAATTTACACTCATATTATAGACTTCACGAATATATGTCAAGATAGACATATCACTAAGTGACTTTGGTGTAATTTTTCCACATGCATGTGTTTTAAGAGAAATAACAAATGCATCTTTTTCAAGAGCTCCGATATACGGTAAGAATGCATCACCGTCAATATAAAGTTGCCCGTATAATTCCTGAGGTCTGTATACGAAAGGTAGTGCACATGAGCAACGTAGGGCATCAACAATAGTTACATCTCCAGTAAATATTGTTGGAACACCTTTTGTGATATTTGAAGAAATGATGTAAAGTGGCATTTTTGCATCTCTAATTTTAAGAGTTTGAATGTCAAGCCCAGAAAGCTTAAAAACTGATGATATCTTTTCATGAAATACATCCATAGTAAAAGTTCCCTTTTCTGGAAATCCAGTTTGTAGAGTTTCAAATGTAAGTGATGGTACCAAACTACTTAGGGCAAGAACATCTTTTTTGTCATCCATAAATTTGTCTCCAAACGGTATTTCAAACGCAACGAATACTGCTATTATAGCCCCAATTGATGTGCCATAGACTCCATTTGGAAAGTATAGTTTTTGATACTTTGCTAATTCTCGTAAGGCACCTATATGTAAAATACCTTTAGCACCTCCACCTCCTAAAGCTAGTTTTTTGAACGGCAGAGACATTCTTGGTATGTAGTAAGTAACAATGCTGAAAGCCCGTGAAGTATGGAATGAACAAGAAGGTAGAAGATTAAATCGTATGGCTGCAATGATGCCAGTTATGACACAAATTCAGGCAAAAATAAAACAGCAAGCTGTTCATAATACCAATGCTCCCTATATAGTTTATGAAGTTCCGACCTTTGTCTTTGGATATCCTCTTTATAAGCTGTCGGAAGCACTTGAATTTTTAGTAAAAGAGTATATGACAGCTGGATATTGGGTATGGATTGTAGAAAACAAATATCTTCTTATTTCTTGGATTAAGCCAATCAAAACAAGAGAACTTGGAAAACCTATTTTGGCTACAAATTATCGTCCTCAGGTATATGACCCATCAGCAATAGCATTTATGGCAAGAGATACTATGGAGTAGTAAATAATGAAAATAACAAGTTTTCTTAGCATAACCACAGATGCTGTTATTTTAGCAATTGCATACACGCTAATTGGAATCATAACATCATTTGTTCTTTACTATTTGTTTGATACATTTGACGACAAATGGAAAAAACGTAGCCCGGTTTATCAGCTAACAGATATTACACTAGAAATATCTATCCTAGCAAGTGTTTCATTTTGGTCGTCTGTAATTATCGCATATTTAAGACCAATTTTACCAGTTTCTAAATTCTTTGAATCAATGATAGATAATTACGCATCATCAACCTTCTTTTTGTTTGCTATTTTTATATTTATGGACGAACTAACATTAAAATTAAAGCATATAAATCATGTTCATTTAGAACCTATTTTTGATGAGATATTCCCCAAATATGGTTCAATAGTTGATATGTCATTGAGCTATAAAAAGAAGTATGATTAAATATAATGCTGTTCCTTTCTTTGAACGTAGGAATTCTTGCAATATTTTACACTGTCTTAGGAGGTCTTCTTTCATATGGCATGCATCATTTATTTGATGAATTTGACGATGGGTGGAAGTCTAAAAGTATACCGTATCAACTATTTGATGTTTCTATAGAACTTGTTCTTATCGGATTAATTGCATTTTGGACTATATTTTTCATCAAGGATGCGCCACCTGTGTTTCCTGTTAGCAAAGAAATGGATTCATTTGTAGACTCATATGTGTCTGGAATATTTTTCTCATTTTCGCTATTTCTCTTTTTTGGTGATTTAGAATCTAAGATTAAATATTTATATGAAAAAGCAGTTGACCCGGTGGTAAAAAAGAATTTTCCCACAAAAGGTTCAATTTTAGATGGAAGTTTAACATTTGAATCACGTAAAACGGACAAAATTAAAATCACATACTGAACACATCAAAATGGAGTGCAAGCACACTCTCGTAATTGATGAAGGACAGCAAGTATGTACAACATGTGGAAGTATTCTAGACCAAGTAATTGACGAAGGTGCTGAGTGGCGTAACTATGAAGATTCAAAGGGTGAAGACCAATGCAGAACAGGATTTGTAACTTCTGATCTGCTTCCAGAATCATCATACGGTTCTATCATTTCATATAAAGGTGCAAATTCTTCAAATATGAAAGCTCTTCAACGTCTTTCTTGTTGGTCTTTATCATCTAATTCTCAACGTTCATGGATGGGAATATTTGATGCTATTAATTTGAGCTGTACTCACGCAGGATTACCTAAAGCAATTATTATGGATGCATGTGGAATGTACAAGGCACTTGAAGATGCGCAAAAAGTTAGAGGTGAGACCAGAAGAGCATTAATGGGAGCTGCAATCTTTGTTGCATGTCGCAATAATGGTGTTCCTCGTTCGTATGAAGAAATTTCAAAAATAATGGTTGTAAATATTCGGTCACTTTGTAAAGCTGTAACACACTTCTCACCTTCGGACAATACTGTTCTTCAAACCGAACTTGGTATTGCAGAACGTCTCTGTGCAACTTTATCATTAAATGATGAACAACGTGGAAAAATTATGGACTTACTATATGAAATTTCTACAAAGTCAGAAGATGATTTTGAACATACACCAAAGACTATTGTAGCGGGAGTTGTTGCTCATGTAATGGGATTGCGAACTAAAGTGCAGATGAAAATAGTTTCAGAGGCATCGGGAGTTTCCGCATTATCTATTCATAAAATAGTGGGAAAAATTTAGATATAGGTATTGCCTCCTAGCTCAAAAATACGATTTGATAACACATTAATTGCATCTTGGATTGTTTGTGGAGTTTTTTTCCAAACATTTGTAGACGATACTCCAATACCATATCCTGTGAATTGACCAGAAATACCACTATTTGACCAAGACAGACCATCGGAAGAGGTTAATATAGTACTTAAGCCAGAAGTATTAAATCCGACTGATATAAACTTTGTTCCATTCCAGCAAACTCCATTTGCTATTATGGTAAATCCACCCGTTCCAACAGTCCAGTTCATACCGTCATATGAATATAACATAGTGCGTCCAGAACCTATACTATCTGCGCCAACTGCTACAAACAAAGTCCCATTCCAGCAAACAGAATTTACAACATATGTAAATCCACCAGTTGTAGGCGCCCATATTATACCATCTGTTGAGTATACGATAGTATTTCCTAAAAAGCTACCATTTGTTCCAACAGCTACAAATATTGCGCCATTCCAGCAAACTCCATAGCCTTGACTAGGAATTCCAGTTCCACCTCCAGGATTCCATGTAATCCCATCCGATGAATATATAATAGCAGTCCCACTTGAACTTGAGCCAACAGCTACGAAGATTCTTCCATTCCAACAAAGTCCACGTCCATTAATATCAAATGCCCCTGTCACGGAAGGTGTTATCCAATTAATACCATCAATAGAACTTACAAAAATGGGACCAGGTGATTCACCAATCGCCAACCAATAAAAACCATTCCATACAATTGCATTTGTTCGAGCTGAAAACGTCCCAGATGCTGCATTCCAGGTATTTCCATCATATGAGTAAATAATACTTGGAGCCCCTGTAGTAGATATACCACCTGCAACCCACATCGAACCATTCCAAGTGGAAGTATTAATAACTGATAAACTTACACCTGTCACTGTAGCCCAGTTTAATCCATCTGTAGATGTAAGCATAGCTGGGCTATTACCTCCAGCTATAGTTTGAGTTACAAGATTAAGTGGATTTGGCCCTACACTTCCACCTCCATGGGCCCAATATGAGCCAGTAGGACCAATAACATCTCCGGTTATCCGTATATTATCTACATTTAGCAAATCAATCTTTGCATCATATCCTCCAGTTGTATTCGTAATAAGTTTAGGAGATAAAACATGCTTTAAAATGTTAGCTGAAAATGAATCAGAACTCGCCATTTACTATTATCTTATAGAATGAGTCAACAGTTTAATACCTTTTCTCCGAGTATTCATATGGAGCCTCTATTTGATGATTCAAGCACAACACTCGGTGGTCGTTATACATTGTTCCCTATTTCTCCACAAGAGCAAGACTTATACGGAATGTATAAGAAAGCGGTAGCAAGTTTCTGGACTGTGGAAGAAATTGATTTTAGCAGAGACCGAGATGATTGGGAAAAGCTAAATGAAAAGGAGCAGTATTTTATCAAACATATCCTGGCTTTCTTCGCCGGTTCGGATGGAATTGTTCAAGAAAATCTAGCTTCTCGATTTCAAAGAGAAATTCAATCGCCTGTAGCACGTCTATTTTATGGCATTCAGAATGCAATGGAGGGTATCCATTCTGAAACATATTCTCTTCTCATTGACCAGTATGTGAAAGATAAAGACGAACAAATTACATACTTTCGCGCAATTGATACGATTCCTTGTATTCAGAAGAAAGCTCTTTGGGCAAAAAATTGGATTGAATCTTCTAAAGATTATGCTACTAGACTTGTAGCATTTGCCTGTGTTGAAGGCATCTTCTTCAGTGGGTCTTTCTGTGCTATTTATTGGGTCAAAAAGCGCGGACTCCTTCCCGGACTTACATTTTCAAATGAGTTAATTTCAAGAGATGAAGGACTTCATACCGAGTTTGCAATTGCGTTATACCACAAGTTGCAAAATAAGCTAACGAATGAACAGATTTCAACAATTATTTGTGAAGCGGTAGACATAGAAACTGAATTTATTTGTAACGCTCTTTCATGCGCACTTATTGGTATGAACTCTCGCGATATGACACAATATATTCAATTTGTGGCAGATAGATTGGCCCAACAGCTTGGACTATCAAAAATTTATAAAGTTGCAAATCCATTTGATTTCATGGAACTTATATCATTAGAAGGAAAAACCAACTTCTTTGAGAAAAAGGTAAGTGAGTATTCTAAGCCAGGAGTCGGAATGAACGCTTCCGATATGACCGTGCGATTTGACGATGAGTTTTAAAGCTACTTAGGTTAACTTTATGATAAAATTAAGTACCATATCTGTCGGTTACAGGACCCTTGTATGGTAAACGCATGAGATTTGAAATATCATGTTTAGGCACTAAACATAAATCATTGCACGTTCCTCCTACATTTCTTGTTGCAGATGGATCATACGAATTAAATGCAGTTAATGCTCGAAATTTAGTTTGCGTGGATGCAGCATTGCCAAACGAAATTGCGCGTAGTTTTAATCTTCGTGTATAATCCGAAGAGTCATTCACTTGCGGCATTTATACCTTAGCTACAAATTTAGAAAATTATAAACATATAATTAGATTTTTAACTGTTCATTCATCATAGCGTTACTTATTTATTTATTTTTTGGCTTCGTTACAGATGGCATAAATGTAGTTAAACTCTTACTGTTAGCTGCTGATAATTTTGGTTTAAAGACTGTTAGTCTATTAATGGATTTAGCGGTTGGACTAATAGCACTACCTTGAATAGCAAGGGCCTTTTTAAGCTGAGTAAACTGCGATGCGTCGGCTCCTGGCATTTTATATTTCATACGTTAAAAGAAAGAAGGTTTCTTTCAGACAAACTATCAAATGAATCTCACGCATGCGGCCATTGCAGTTTTATCTTCAATGATTTTTGTTTTATCCGGAATGATTGGATATGTCTATTGGCAACAAACTCGTATGCTCCAACACATTCAATCTCTTGCTCTTGCTTTAGCAACTCACGTAGAACAAGTTCTACAAATGAATCAGCTAGCTCCTGAACCAGAAGAGCAAGAAGAAGAGCAAGAAGAAGATGACCGTGTATCCGTAAAGGAACCTGTTGAAATTGTAGAAGGTCCCCCTACAGCCACGACGCCTGATGAAAATGATACTGACGACCTCCAGGACAAGACATCAACCCAGTTACGTGAACTTCTTAGTAAAAAAGGCATTCCTTTCGGAAAGCGTGACTCAAAGACCGTTCTTCTCCAGCTTTTAAAGGCAACCGCCTAATACTATAGAATGAAGTTAATATCATTTGATGTAGGATTACGTAATCTTGCCTATTGTATCCTGGAAGGAACCAACAGACAAGACCTTCGAATTACTGGTTGGGACCTAATTGATGTAATGGCGGAAATGGGTGGGCTAGATAAACCACTTTGTCATAAATGTAAAAAGCCAGCATGCTGGATTCAGAGAGAGACTTATGCGTGTACACGCCACAAGGGAGCCTCCGGATTAACATACCAAAAGACAAGCCTTATGAAGAAGACGAAAGAAGAGCTTCAGACTATGGGTTCTTCAGTGAATATAGTTGGGAAGACGAAGAAGGAACTTGTGGACAAACTCTATACTCATTTTTCAGGGAATGGGTGGAAACGTTGTGTAAAATCTGCCAAGCAGGGGTCGGTAGTAGACTTAGCACCGGCAATAGCAACCTCTTTACAGACACGGGCAACGCAGTGGGAACATTCAAATCTCATAGTTTTTGAACAACAGCCTGATAAGCGCATGTTATGTGTACAAGGAATGCTTCATATGTGGTTTGTTGCACATGGTTATCGTTGTAAGGGTGTTTCAGCTGTTCATAAACTGACAAACATAATTACTCTACAAGATTCTACAAAAACATATAAAGGACGCAAAAAAACTGGTATTGTTCATGCTGCGCAATTAGTTCCTACAGAAGAACTAAAAACATTTATGCTAAAACATCCGAAGAAAGACGATTTGGCAGATTGTTTTTTACAAGGATTATGGGTTTTGGAAAACTCAAAGTAGAACAAACCGATAAATTATACGATTATCCATATTAGTCACCTGTTTTGTCGTGAAGTTGATAAGATGCTTTGCAACTATTCCTGGCAGTGAACCGTTCTCAGTATTATGATATATCTTCAACTCGGACATATTTGCGTTGAATGCGTCACGTATACGACGTTGGTTCTCAGGAGAGTATACTGTAAATAAGAACTCATTATTTAGTTTGTATTGAAATGCAAATTCCATTTTACCTATGACTATTCGCTCATTTTTGACTTAGGAAATCCATTTTCCATAAAACGGATTAGAGTTTTCTAAATCAAACACTATGCAAATGATTCCGGGAATTTTACAACTCAATTCAAAAACAAAGTATGGCATGTCAAGCCGAAATGTGCCATCTTATCTATTTAGACCATTGAACACAACTCTTGGAATGTGCATCGTTGGTTGCTCAAGAAAAGACGTATCCTCCAATGTTCTTGCTCTTATTAATGTAGAACATTGGGAGACAGAAGCTCTAACACGTGGAACATTAATTAAAATTTTGGGGAATTGTGGAGATAAAACAGCGGAAGAAGAGGCAATTTTATATCAATATATTACTCCAAATCGTAAAAAGTTAGTAATTACGGAACCTTCATTTGATTCACACCGTCTAGTTACGGGTTACACATTTAATGTAGACCCAATTGGGTGTGTTGATATTGATGACGCTATCACTATTGGAGATGATGGTTATATTTATATTGTCATTGCAGATGTTGCCTGTTGGATGAAGAAAAATCCAGAGTTATTCGCGAGAGCTTCTGCTTCTGGACAGACATTCTACAATAATGGTAGTATAGTTCTTCCATTACTTCCAATTCAAGAAGAGTGTTCTTTACTTCCTGGACGAAAGAGAAGAGGAATTGCGCTAAAATATTCTGAAACTGAAGTTTCATTTGAACGAGTTATGATTATAAATAATCAGTCATTCACATATGAAAATATTCACCTTTCCAAATACGGGTCTCTTTTACAAGAATTAGCATCTAAATTTGCAAAACGTGATATTGTTGATTCACATGAATGTATCGAACAAATTATGATATTCTATAACAGCGAAGTTGCTAAAGAATTAATACGAAAGAGAAAGGGGCTTCTTCGTAGTCAAAATGCTCCGGATATAAATAAATTGAATGAATATGCAAAAATTGGAATAGATATGAAATTTCTTGCAAATAAATCTGCATTTTACTGTGATGCAAGCCAACCTACTAAACATTGGGGACTTGATATTGAGTACTGTCATGCTACATCTCCTATTCGTCGCTTTGCAGATATTGTTAATCAACTTGTTCTTATGAACGAAGATGCGACAGTAGATATTGCGCAACTCAATATCTTATCAACAAATGCAAAAAAATACGAGCGTGATATATTCTTTCTAAATACAATCTTGAAACCTAATAGAACTGTAAACGGAATAGTTTTGACAGAAAGACGTATTTGGGTTCCTGAATGGAAACGAGTTATAACATGTGAAAACTTATTTAATACGGGAACACGTGGAAAACTCTATTATTCTGTAGATATGGATAAACCTACTTGGAAGAAGAGACTGGTATTTAGATTCGAAGATACAAACTATCTGGAATAACAAAGCTTCGAACAATACGTCCTTTCACTGCAGTCATTTTTTCTATCATTTCCACGTCTTTTGCAATAGTGCTAATATTGACCCATTCATCAATAATATTGGATAGTTTTAGCATAGCACGAACAAAGTTACCTTGTTCAATTCCAAGACGTTCGCAAACAAAATCATCACCACTCATCCATGCTTCTACTGCGTCATACCAATAACTAGTAAGATTCCAATATGATTCATCACTCTTAATAATCTCTTTCTCTGCAAATGTTTTTGCATAATTTTCAAGTTGTTTATGAAATTCACACTTAGTGATATACTCATCAATTCTTACATCCTCTAGAAACACTGACAGACATTTTACAATTTCTTCGGCGGAAGAATTATGAAGAAGTTTAGAGTTAAACGCGTGTGTCATAAGCAGCGGATGTGCTTCGTGAATTTCTGATGCCATAACTCCCATTTCACTAAGAGAATTCTTAGTTATAAATCCCATTTGCGATAATGTTTCATGTCTTTTTGCAATATCACAGTTAAAATCTTCAATCTTCTCCTTATATAGGTTTAGTGCATCAATTTCACGGACAATAGTATTGAAAGTCTTAAAGTTTTTCCATGCAGTCTCCCATCTGGGATGCATATGTGTGTTCTTCCATCTATCAATTTCGGCTTGAAATTTCTTTCGTTCGGCATTCACAGATAGTGAAAACTTCTCTTCAAGATTCGCACGAATTTTAAGGTCACTTAACATAGCTTCATCATTGTGTACAAGACGAGACTTCTGAATGTCAATTTTTTGTTGAACTTCCATCGCAATTTCTCGCATTTCAGACGCCCAATAAGAATCATTAATAACGTCCTTTCCAGATTGCAATATCGATAAAATATACGAATAGTGAAAGTCCATCTTAGAAGACAATTCGGCTTTTTTACCTAGCATCATCTGCTCTACGGTAACAGGACTTTCAGGGTCACGCATAGGAAGATAAATAACAATTCCCTTATCATCTTTACCACGTCGCCCGGCACGTCCCGCCATTTGTGTGTATTCGGATGGTGTTAACATGCGATGAGAGTCACTTGTATCATCATACTTACGATAAGACGTGAATACTACAGTCTTCGTAGGCATGTTAATGCCCACTGCAAACGTTTCGGTTGCAAATAAAACCTTGATAAACCCACGCCCAAATAGAATTTCAACAATTTCCTTAAGTACTGGAAGGAGACCACTATGGTGATACGCAACTCCCTTTTCTAGAAGGTCTACAAGTTCATGATACTGTGCAGACTTCTCGAGATGTGGATAACGATGCAGATGAAATTTTACAATATGACGAACACTTGCTGCATCGCTCGAATCAATCAATGAAGTGGATACCTTCTTTGCCAGTTCCACGCATAACTTACGAGAGAATACGAAGAATAATGCAGGAAGGTCCATTTCTATGATAAGCTTATTCATGCGGTCAATAAAGCTAGTTGTGTGGTCTACTCGTTTTACAACATCTTCACCTTCTTGCCGAGCGGCTACTCGTTCCTTATGCAGCCGCTGTTCTTTCTGGTCACTATAAAATTTATTAAACCATTCGATATACGCTTTTCGGTCAAATACCTCTTTTGCATCTAAAATTACAGTTTTATTTGGAAGTTGATGACTGAGAGGAACAACGCGATATTCTGTAGAAATCAGATGAATACGCTTTTTCTTAATATCTCCTAACCATGTTGCAAATTTAGATGGATTCTCAATAGTTGCGGATAGTAGAACAAGATTAACCGATGGGTCTAAAAGAGTTAGGCACTCTTCCCAAACCTTTCCTCTATCTCGGTCATTAATATAATGCACCTCATCAAATACAACTGCATCCAGATTATGTAATGAAAGGTCTGCGGTCACACCAATATTTTCGGTTGTTGTTCCCTGCTTAAATAGTAGATTTCGCAGAATTTCTGTAGTCATAATAACTACGTCTGCTTGAGGCATAAATTTGATATCTCCAGTCATAATTCCAACACTTGGAAACGTCTGTTTCAAATCATGAAACTTTTGATTACTTAGTGATTTAATAGGAGTTGTATAGAAAACTCGTTTTCCCTTCGCAAGAGAATGATGAATTTGATACTCTCCTACAAGAGTCTTTCCAGAACCAGTCTTTGCGGTTACTAAAACATTTTCATCATTAGAAATCGCATAAATTGCATGCTTTTGAAATGGATCAAGTGGAAAGTTAAATGGACTTATAACTTCTGGAGGAGTTGATTTAAGGTTCACAATATTAAGCATTTTACGTATACTCCGGTTTGAGTGTAAATAAAGAATCCATTTTATGCGTTATAGTTTTCATAACTGACTCATAAGTTCAGACAAATGAGTGACATACTCGGTGTTGATTTTCTTACAAATCCAAAGATTACTGAAGGAGGTGACATTAAATTGCCAGACTTAGCAACTATTGAACTACCTTCATTTGGAGATGTAGAGCAGCCGCCAGAGGCGCCAAGACTTGTCCCTTCATTTGCCGAAGCTGGGCCCGCTGAAACAAATGATGGGTTTCGAAATCTAAATGCTAACCCATTTGGCAGCTCTATGCCTCGCATGTCAGATGAATATGTCATGAAGGAAAAGTATGAGATTCTTCGTAAGTTTGACCGTCTTCAAAAACTAGGAGTTCCAATTCGTAAGCGATTTACTCTAGATTCTCCGCTCGAGGAGATGAAGATGGAACTTGAGTTTATTAGGCGTGAGAAGGCGATGGACCAAACAATTAAGCAGTTTTGCGACTGGTATATTACTGGCATGTCTGCTATGGAATGGTCTAGCAAGAATGTTCCATTTATGCAAGCATTTGGTCTTAAACTTGACGGTCTTTCTGAGTCTGCGCAAATGAATGTGGCAGACATGGAGGAGGATTTTGAAGAACTTTATGACCTATACGGTGATAAGCTCAAGATGCATCCACTTGTTCGTATTCCTATTCGGACTTGTATGATGGTGTACATGGTACACTTAACAAATCAGATGGCTATGAAAGCTCCGATTCCAAATATGGACCAGATTCTAAAGTCAAATCCCGATATTGCGCGTCAGCTCTCTATGGCTGCAATGCAGCAGCAAACACAGGGAATGAAAGCCGCAGCTGCTCCACCTCCCCCCATTCAAGCCACATATGCAGCTCCAAGTAATCCCTTAGCCGGGCTTTCTAATTTTATGAGCGGAATGATTCCTCCACCTCCCCCACAGCAAACTAATGTAAGACCTCAGGTTCCAAAGAATATTGGGTTTAAGCCTATGAAACCAAATCCTCAACCACCTGCGGCTACTGTAACTCCCGCGCGAGATATGAAGGGACCGGTTAATATTGATGACCTGCTTAAGTCAGTCAATGCTAACATGGAAACGAAGAGTGTAAAAATGACACCACCTCCTCCGTCAACTCCAAAGAAGGGTGGTTCAACTGGTAAGAACAGTGTCACTATTAAGCTTTAAAGGTTCCTTAAAGTTAGCCAACACTATCGGAGTTACAGATTCTAAGCTTAAATCATCATCATTGCGATTCTTAAAATAATCCAAAAATTTAAAATTTAAATCTGAATCTACCCATTCGTAAACACCGTCTGAGTTGATTTTTAATAATTTAGTAATCGGAGTATTTGTTTCTAATAATTCATGGCGAGTTACATACTGTCGATTTGCACGAGCACCGTGATAAAGATGAGATATTATGGTTCCAGATAAAAATGCTATACGAGGCGCAGGCTTATCATAAAATGCAATGTATTCGTCTTTGAGACTTGTAGGACAAGATTTGAATTTACTATTAAATGTTTTCTTTAACCAGCCGGCAGATGATAATGCGTCACCACTCCCGGATACCGCATAATCAAAAAACCCAATTTTATTATACCATTCACGTCTCATACACCATGCAAACCCAGGATGATACTTTGAGTTATATTCGGTTTCCTTGAGTTTTACAATGCTATCTCTTGATAATTGCTTTTCAGTATATGTTAAATCTAGCCAATGTGCTGTCTCAAATGGTTGGACAACATCATGCGTATCGAGTAACCTAGAAGTAGAATAGTACCATGATGCATCATCAAATAGTATATCACTATCTAAAAATGCTAGCTTAGTATATCTACTTGGAACTTTCTTTTCTAACAGACGGCATAGGCGTTCTTTATGAAACATATGTGAGTTTCCCTTGACATGAAACGCATCGGGAATTTCTGGCTCTCGTCCTTCAAACACTAATTCTATGGTAAACACAGGAAGTCCTTGGCATCTTAAACGATTTACTACATATAGATAATTCATAATTATACGCTTGGTCTGCATCGGGTTAAATATGACAAAGCATATCGCCATGTCATGTTTAGAAAACCAGATTCCCATTATTTTAATGACACGCTTTAATTCCAATTAATGTTAAAAAAGCGGTTTGGACTCCAAATAGATAGTGTAAAACTTCACCTAGTATAAACATTATAATAAGCGATTTTACAATACTCGATTTGAATAAAAAAGAATATATAATTGCAAGACCTATAGTTCCCAGTATGTCATTTAATGAAAGCCCTAAGAAGCGCCTTTCATGAAACCCTTTTTTGGGAACTCCAAAAATAAATTTATATGGACAGCTCATTACACTTATGAAAACATAGGTTTTTCGGATGTACTATAAGCTGGTTGGTCCATCTGTCCCGCCAATCCTGCTGCAGCGCGCATTGCTAAATCAGGGTTATCCATTCCTTCGCGAGCAAATGGCCCCTTTCCTCTAAATAGACCACCGGCAACAATAACAAATGCAGCAGTTAATAGAATAGAAGTTACGACATCACGAGTACCAACAAAACATACAGCAAAGATTGCGAGACGACGAAGAAGTAGATTACTACTGTACTCTTTATCGTCGTGGCTAAACTCGTGAGTAATATACCGACTTCCAATATTTAATAATAACATCATCATTCCCACAAAAAATGGTGACGATGCGGCATAATTAATGTGCTCTATCATCCTTAATAAAAGCTAGCAAACTTTTCAATCGTCTTAGGAGCACTCGCAGTTACCTTTCCAGCAGAGGGTGTTGAGTGAAGAGCAGGTGTTCCCTTCTTCTGACCTACTTGGGGAAGCTTTGTGTCACCCTTAAAGGCTGGACCCTTATGCATTCCTTTGAGAACTCCACTAACAGAAGGAGCAGGGACGCCCGCACTTTTAGGTTGGGGCTTTTCTTCCTTTGTTTCAACTGTCTTGTTTTCCATATACTCAGTCACACCATTCACAGACATTATAAAAGCAATTGCAAGAAATACTCCTACAATTAAGCTTTTATAAACTGTAATAGCGAAGATACTCCCCAATACTAAAACTACGCCAACGGGAGAAGCAAGAAAGCTTTGTAGAAAAGCGGGAACAGGATGAGTGAAGAATGCCACATACCCAATTGTTAATGCTACTAGGCCGAGTTCTACAGATGATACTCTCATTTGTTTGAACGGAATGTTAATATTTTTCTATGTGTCTTCCAACAAGTGGGATATGGCAAGTTTAGAAGAAGTCTGGGGGTCATCATTCCCTAAAAAACATCATAATATGTCTTCTAGACACCATCAGAAAGAAGAACCGCGTGATGCTGAAAGAGAAGGGCGTGTACATCCCACACCATTACATCGTACGCAAGCTACCGTTTCGAAGCATAGAAAGACAATTGATGACCTTTCAAAGTCACTACCAATTGTTGAAAATGATGAAGACGGTGAATCAAATTACGGTCCGGCGAAGATTGGTCATACGGAGCATATGACGAACTATTCATCTACAAAATCAGGGTATTCTAAACCATTTTATCCCTCAGATAGTGGTACAGATTTTGCTTACGCACCTACATCTTTTCAAGATGCAGCATATGAAATTAAACTAAATCAGATTATGAGAATGATTGAACAAAATAAAGTTGGCTATGAAACTCCCTCGTCGCAAGATATGATGCTATATATTTTTACAGGAGTGTTCTTTCTATTCACTCTGGATACATTTGTAAATTTAGGAAAAAGAATGAGGTGATGTGAAAAACGGATTTAACATTATCTATTATTGAGGCTATTACCAGCAGCAACAATGGACAATTTTCTTCTTAACAAATGGAACGGATACAATTTTGGCAAGACATTTGCTGAAATTGCAAATGGAGATGATATGTACACGAATGACCCATATTTCTTTCTCGACCGCGAGCTAGATTACACAAATCGTAAAGAGTGGCTTGAGGCTAAGCGTAATGGCTTGATTCGTCACGTCAAGCCGTATCGTAAAAAGTGGCTGGATTATGTAGTCGGCAAGGAGTTCAACACTCTCCAAGAATGGGTGACAGATTGTGGAGGAACTTTGGATGATGTAAGGTATGGTGTAAATCGTGTACACCAGACTAACTGGCGCGGACAGCCTCTGCAGGCTAAACTTGTGTGTCTTTCACACTTTCTTCGACAGATTGGATATGAAGAGGCCCGCCATATTAATGTTCCTGTAGGGAAAGTAGTGAGTTGTCGGATAGAAAATCCAGATGGTAGCGCTGTTATCGGAAGCACTATTAATAAGTGGGCTATGCCGATTCATACTGACCGACAATATATTCATGATATTATAAGGTTTCCTATGAACAACGGCGGTAGGGACGAGTATTATTATTGTCCATCTGAGATGCCAAAGGGTACAAAAGTTGTATTTTCTTACGACTGATGAAAGCTTTAACACTACTACTTCAAAAAACAAATATAAAAAGCCGAAAGGCATTTTTTAAATTATGCGCGTTCTGAAATGCGAGATTCAAATTGTGAAAAGTCATCAAATACATTATCCAAGTATTCAATTTCAAATGTTAGTGAATATTCCCCCGTATTCCAGTATACATAATCGCCTGTAGACTTCTGTAAATGAGTACGCGTACGAATATGCATACGGTCTAGCTTTCCGATTGCAGGTCTGTACTCTGCAATGTTTTCCTGAGCCGAATGGTCATTGTAAAAAATATGGTCTGTAACTTGTTGACCAAATGGAATCTTTGCAAATGCGCTATCTGGGTAGCCTGAGCGGTCTGCTCCTACTGAGCATTCATCAGTCTTATTAAGACCTTCAATGTCAATTAAAAAGTAGAGAGCATTTCCAATATCTCCGCCACTTTTTGAATATGGTTGACTATCCGGAAACTCCGCTCCTGCGAGACGTAGTGAGATTACGTTTTCATATACACGAGGGAAATATATAACCATATCTCCATTGTAAGGAAATTTTACCCTATCACGGTCACTCGAATCAATAATCAAAAACTTTTTTACAGTTTTAAGTTTTTTGATTGGATTCGAAGGTGCGACAATAGTACCGTTATAGTCGAAGCTACGATTCATCTTTACTATTTGTATATAGTGTTTCTTTTATCATATCCCAATATTTCGCATCATGTCATCAAGAGAATCAGTATTGAAGATATCGTCACAAATAAACTTTATCGTTACGAGAAGAATATAATAAACCTTTGGGTCAAAAGTCTTTGTAGTGCGAATAGAATTCATAAGAAATGAAATAAGAGATTCGGCATCTCTACATGCCCTTCGAAAAGTTTTGTCTTGTACATCTAAGTTAAGTTCTGAGAAATCGTATATCCAATCTCTCCAACGCTCAATAACATGTTTTTCATTCTCTATCCAATCTTCAGTAATACGTCCTTCAGTTTGGAAGAACTTTATAGTTTCTACGAGGTGCTCATAGTTCTTATACTTTTCATCATTAGAATACTCGCTATGAGAATCCATTGTTTCATCTTCGATTTCCATTGTATCTGTGAATGAGTTGTTGTTATCCATACACCTTTTATATTTAAACAAAAAAATCCGTTTTATACTTTTACAATAGAACCGGTAACCCAAATAAACACCGCAGCAGCAATTTGTGCTAGAATATAACTTACAGCCTTTGCCTGCCCAATTTTACCAGAAAGTAATGCCCATCCGGTTACAGCTGGATTAAAGTGTCCTCCTGAAATTTTACCACCAAGACCAATTGCAATAGCAAGTGCTGCAACAATAAGAACCGGAACACCGGTGAATGATACGGCGCCAATTAAAAGCGCAGTTCCTAAAAATTCAACAATTGTAGGAGATAACATTTGTAATATAATAATTATTATTTATTGTAAAACGTATTGATTTACTATAATTTAAGATACTAGTAATGGCACTTACAATTCATGGATATCAACTTTTAAAAAAAGATGTGTCAAATTTACACCATCTTAAAGGAACACTTACCGTAAAACCATATGTGCCTTCAGTTTTTGTAAAACCGCAATATGTTACAAGATATCCCGTATATTTTGAAACAGATGAATATATTTATGTTCCAAAACATTACGGAATTGAAACATACGGACCTCCAAAATCCTCTAATAGAAATGTGCCGCCAACTCTTTCTAAATACTGGGAATTTGCTGGTTCATTGCGTCCTTCACAACTTGAAGTTGTAAACTCATTTCTAACGCCTACACCACGTGATGGCATTATTTCTCTACAAACAGGGGGTGGTAAAACTGTATGCGCACTGTATATTGCATCTGTTCTTAAGGTATCTACAATTGTTTTAGTTCATAACACATTTCTACGAGACCAATGGCTAGACAGAATTAAGGCGTTTCTTCCTAAAGCAAGAATTGGGTCGGTTCAAGGAGATGTTATTGATATTGAAAATAAGGATATAGTTGTCGCTATGCTTCAAAGTGTTTCAATGAAAGAGTATCCTATCAAAACATTTGAACAATTTGGTTTATTAATTGTTGATGAATGTCACCATATTGCGTCAGAAGCATTCTCGCAAGCAATTCCAAAATTGACTTGTAAGCATATGTTAGGTCTCTCTGCAACACCTGACCGTAAAGATAGATTAATGCATGTAATTAATTGGTGTTTAGGTCCGATTCTTTACAAATCAGATACTTCTGATAAGGTAGACTCAAAGGTTAAAGTTGAAGTATATGAGTTTGAGCCACCAGATTCTTCATATAATGATGTAATCTATAACCATGCAGGTGTAATGTTCACATCTCTTATGGTGAATAAAGTTGTAGAATATGCTCCACGAAATAGACTTATTACAGAGATTTTGTCTGATTTATATGAAGATAAAGAACGAGAGATTCTCGTACTTACTGACCGTGTAGAACATACGAAGGTACTATTTGATTCTCTACCGCCACACATTCAAAATACGTCATGCATTCTTGGTCGCAATGTTAAATCAGCGCAACGAGCAGAATGGTGTGAGTCAAAACGTATTCTAATCGCAACTTACTCTATGTGTAAAGAGGGATTTGATGTCGCCAAGCTTAATACTCTTATCATCGCAACACCTCGTCCAGATGTCGATCAGATTGTTGGACGAATTCTACGCACGGAAAAGACAACCCGAGTTATTGACCCACTCATCATCGATATTGTCGACCCAGCATTCCGCCGCCAGTTCCAAGAGCGCCTGTCATTATACAATAAACGGGCATATCATGTTCAGAAAATGAAACTTAATTAGACGCCATAGCCTTCATCAAAATCATAGTTTGCTACAGTATCATAATCTCTGTCTGTTTTTTCTTCGCGTCGGTCACCATAGTCGCCATAGTCGACTTGCTGCTCGATTCCTTCAACAATTGCTGCAACATCATCTTCTACATCACGTGAAGCATTATAACCTTCCTCTGGTCTGTCCATATCTTCTTCTTGCATAGCCCTTTCATATTCTGTTTCTGGGTTAGGTAAACGATATTCTTTTGCAAATATTTCACGGTCTTCGTTCGTGATAATATAGGGAGCAATGCCAATATCTAAAAGCATTTTAGTTGCTTCACGTTCTGTATCATTCATCTGTCTCATGCGTTGCTTGAAGACTTCACGTTCACGTGTACGTAGGTCAGAGTCTTGTTGAGTAGCCTGTTCTTTAGTAATTAAAATCATGGCAAACACCAAGTCTCTCTGTAAGGCTGTATTCAGAGCACTCAATAGCCCAGTCTTATTTTTATCATTCACCACTTCGTGTATTAACTCATATATGATACCTCTTGCAGAATCACGAACCAGTGGTTTGGAGATTGTGGTTTGTAAATATACATTCATAGACCTATATTCTGAGATACGGTCTATTGCAAACCCTTGTATAGAAAGTATATCGAGAATACGATTTAATAGAGCAAGGTATGCAATGCCATCAGTATCTGAATTCAGGAATATATCAATCTTATCTAACTTTGTAGACTTAGGGAATCCTAGACCAGCTCTACGGCGAATTTCGGTATCCGAAAAAGTTAAAATTTCAGGCGAAGATTGCTCTATAATTACATACGACGCAGTAGGAGATACCTTTGTTTGCCGAAGAACAATTTGTTCTTGAAGAACACTTGGAGGTAAACGACCTGTTAAATAACTTTTTGGCATAGGAATATCGCATATTGCAGCGGATTCTTCTTTTCCAATTTTCTCAGATGGAGTATATGCTAATTTTTCAACTTTTAGAACAGGAAGCGATAATTGTGTTGTGATAGTAGTATTTTCAGGCTCTAAATAACGTTCCTTAGCAGCCAGTATTTGTGTTTTAAACTTTTGTGCAGCTTGTTTAAGAAAAACTATCGATTCCTTGCGAACTTCCTTAGGTTTGGAGATGACAAGTCTTAAGAGGGTTGTAGTAGGCCCCTTAAATGTATTTGGCGATGATTCAAATGTATTTTTCAAAATTGAAATTACAGTATCAAGTGTCGGAGAATCAGAAGCATCATCCGTATCACGTGGAAATCCAGTTAGTTTTAATATTTTAGAACCAAATGACCGACGAGGAATTAAAAATGGGTTATGTGTCTGCAAAAGAATTACCATTCCTGCGATACCCAATATACCTTCTGTGCGTTCCTTAGCACTTTTTTCAATCTTCTTATTTCCACGAAGGACTGTAGTTAATTCACGAATATTCTGAACAATTGGAATTAACTGTGTTTCTGTTGGGAGAACTTGCATGAGAGATATTAATAAATACAAAATCGCTTCTCCGGGATTCTCCAATATAAATGCGGGTTTTAGTTTATTGATTGAATTTGCAAATGCAGCTACATGTGTTTCACCGCCAGCTTCTAAAACATCATGAGACTTAATTACATTTCCATCTTCATCAAAATCATCTTGAGCAGAATACACATCTGCATTAATTCGTTCTCCACAGAACTTACATGTGCGAAAGCCTTCGTCAATCACTGACCATTTTTCGTAAAATGCGTCCTTTTCATCTTCTAGACATCCTTTTAGAATAGAAAGAGTGTGACTGCAAATTAAAAATAAATCAGCGGAATCAAAGTATTGCTCTTCGCGAATAGCTGAACCACGTAAAATCTTTTCGATTGCTTCAGCTTGGTCTACAGGAGTACGGTTCTCATCTTTCATAACAGCTAAAATTTGTTTTCTTGTATCAGATTGCGGTTGCCCCGCATATTTCTCATATTTAGTAGCCTTTTCTGGAGTTTCCAAATACTGAAAGAACTTTAGAAGTTGCGAATGGTCTTTTAATAGGTCACTATCAGTAGTTTCTTTCCATGCAATTTTATTTCCTATTAAAAAGTCTGCAGTTTCCTGAACAATTTGAGACACTGGAATACAATGCCCGGTTGGAAGAGGTTTATGTTTTTCAATTGCAGCATTCACTAGACTCCATTCGGGAGAACGATATACTCCTGAGTTCAAAAAAGAATCAAATGAATCTGTGACAAAACACTCTTCAGGACTACTATTCGTTAAAGAAGTTATAGGTTTCTCATTCATCATCGCAGGAACTAACAGTCCAGATTTACTTGCTTTTGAAAGAATCATTTTCGAAACAATAGCACCATTATCTTCTTGCTTTGATAGCCAGAATCTAGGTTCAATGCCAGGATACCATTTATCGACATAGATATCCTGTAAGTTCTTAGAAGGAGCTGTACTATCATCAAGTGATGGAAATATAACCGAAGCTATCTGAGGAGTAGCAGTTATGGTGTCTACTGGAGGGAAAGTTTCTTTCCAAAGATTCCAAGGAATCGAAGAAAGTTTCACATCATATAACTTTAAAAACTTTTTACCTTCTGTGTATGGGTCGGAAGTTTTAGGTACACCATGTGTCATAATTGCCTCCATTGTTGGAAATACATGTTCAAGTGGTTCATCTGTAATAAACTTAGATGGTTCATTTGAAGCAAGAAATGGGTGGCCTTGTAATGGATTTGGAATTTCTGAAGAACGTTTCTCGATATAAAATCCACGAACTTTTACGTCATCGGCTGTATTAGTTATGGGTATTTTTACAAGACTAAACGAACCATCTTCATGAACTACGCCTTTTGTGCGCATATACGTTGGTAAAGTATGAATTGCGTTATTTCCATCATCATCGACTAGAATACCACCACTGATATATGATACTCCTTGAGTTCCGGTTGTTTTATAAGGCTTTGGAAGAGCTGTTAACATGCGCGGGTAATAGTTGGGTGTAGTACGTAAAGCAGGTTTATAAAGAGGTACCCAGTCAGACTCATAAGAATATGGTGAAAGTTCTAAATCAGTATAAATAGGTTTTACCCAATCTACATCCACTTCTTTGCGCGAAAGGTCTACTGTATAATCGCTATCTGTCACTGTAATGATATTTTCGTATATATCACGAAGACGGTCAACTTCCTCTGAAATCTTATTGTATTCAAATTTCGTAATCTTACCTTTTTTTGGAAGAACTTTATCAAAGTAATCTGTTAGTTGCTCATCAAGAGTAAAAAACCGTAATGACTCTGGTCGTGAAATTTCTTCTTCAAAATCTATGTTTTCAATGACCTCAAATTCGCTGGCAGGGTCAAAATGTATAAATCCTGCTTCCATTGTTATTCTATAGACCCTTTTCTACAACTGAGCAATATTCCTCAATTGTCGAGTGTGCCATTTTTAAAATTGAATCTGGCTTTTTAGTGGTATTAAAGCGTAGAATCATAGTCTTCTTAAGAGGATGAGGAATGTCATAAGATACAAAGTTTACATTAGCATCTCCATAAATAACTTCCTGCATAAGGTATCCGATTGTATGACCACCGCGTTCTACGCTGACAGAGTATGTCCCTTCGTCTGACTCTGTTTGGATATTATCCAATGCCTCTTTAACATACTCATCAACCTGCTTATGAAGAATAGCGATTGCCATAACAAGAATATCTTTTGACTTAAGAACACCGACGCTCTCCACATGTAAGTCAATCCAGTTTGGACGTCCTTTTTCATTTCGCGAATAATAACGCTGAACAAGTGAATTGTCAAATACGCGAACATCATTCCCAGATTCCTGATACGCCTTTCGAGCTTCCTTTGCCATTTCAGAATCAATATGCCATCCGGTAGTTGCAGTGCAAACTTGAGATACCTGGTCATGCTCGAGAGCAAGTCTTCCCTCAATATTCACAGCCTCTCCTTTACGCATTTTAAGAAAGAGAAGCGGAGTATTCAAATCACGGTCTTTCATAATAAGGTTAGCCGGAGTTGTTACAAAATCATCAGTGGTAACATTTCTTGCCTCCGCAGCTTCAATATTTAAAGTAAGCTTACCATCCTTGATAGTCGTTGAATCGGTAGTCATTACGCGAATAGGTAACATTTCTATACGATGTTTGAGCATCTCATGTGGTAGCTGAGTAGTATTCTCCAGAATCTTAACATCTCGAACTACCACGGTTGGTATGCTACCAAGTAGAACACGGCGAAGTCCATTGCAGAAAGATACTGGGAAATTCATAAGCTCACAATCAAGCTCAAACCCATCTTTAGAAACTTTTAGATTTTGAATAGTTGCCATTTACTACTCTCTTATTTCGTTAATGTTTCATCCGTTTTTTTCGTGAAAAGTGAATAACATGTCGCAGCCATATCTTTTTTATAGTGAAAGATGCCCGAACTCAAAGCAGATTATTGAAACACTTAAGGGTTTGAATAAGGCTGGCTTATATAAGTTTATTTTAGTAGAAAGTCTAGCTAGAGACCAAATTCCTTCATTCCTAAAGAAAGTACCAACCGTCTACGTGCCCGAAACAAAAGATATAATTGTCGGAAAGGATATATTTGGATACATTGCAAAGCCTACAAACTCGCGAAAAGAACTTCCTACTGCACCTCAAATAGCCGAGGGTGGGGCTTCTTCTGCAGCACCCGGAGAGTATAGTCCATGGGGGTTTGAAGGAAGTGGTAAATTAGGCGAATCATATTCCATGTGGGATAATCCTACTCAACAACCATCATCTGGAGGAAGTATGTGGACATTTTTAGATTATACTCCTACATCTGGAGCACCTGAACCAACAAGTGAGAATACAGTTAAGAACAAGAGCGGTGGAAATAGTGACGTAGCATCACGTATGGAAGCCATGTCATTACAACGTGAAAAGGAATTCGGAGGTGTTCAGCGCAAGTAACTTTAACATAATTTAATAATACAGTACAATGGCTTCAAAAACGGTACTAATGACTGCTCTATTCGACCAGTTTAATTCATTTATGAGTGAACTGAGAGATATGTACCCGGATGACCCAGATTTTCCACTATGTATTACTAGTGTAAGAATCTTAAAAGCAACAAATCCATCTATGCTTGCAAAATACATTCATGAAAATACAAATCAGTACGAGGAAAAAATCATGGCTCGCGATGAAAAGTTCTTTCTTGATACAGACTTTTCGGAATATAAGGAATATATTGCAGATATCAACATTTTTGACAAGCTCAAGCAATATGTTTCTAGTATGAATGAGTCATCAAAGGATAGTGTTTGGAAGTACTGTCAAAACATTATTCAGCTTGCGAAAGTGTGTTATTCTCCTTAGAATATGTCTCATAGCTCATTTGAGCATCATTTTCAAGAAGGTCAAACCCATACAAATCCTTTGGCTGTAGCTCGTTCAACTCACGGACTGCATTTTCAGGCTTTTCAAAATTACGGAATAGAATTTGATTTACTTCCGCTGGACTCCACTTGTAATCTTCACATGTGATACCTGCAACTTCTTTGTCATAAAAACTTGTAACCATTTCATTTAGAATAGCAACATTGCACTTCTTGAAATGAATAATCATATCAATACGGCCAGGTCGAATTAATGCGCGGTCAATACGTTCAGGAAAATTTGACGAAATTGCAATAATTCTTCCAGAAGATTCAAGTGTTCCATCAAGTAAGTTAAGTAAAAATGATAGGTCAATTACTTCCTTCACATCTTCTTCCACTACATCTAACCACGGGTCTCCGGCTTTCTTTGGCTTATCTTCTACACTCGACGTAGGCTTTTTCCATTCGCGACGAAGAACTGCATCGCCCATTGCATCAATATCTTCAATCACATAAAGACGTTCGTGAACAGGAATTGTAAAACGTTCTGTGACATTTCCATTAAACACATGAATCTCCTCGTTAAAAAAGAGATGTCGCAACTGAGCCTTTGTTTTAATATCTGAAAGTTGAATATTAATTATGTGACGGCGCGCAGTATTCGCAATTGCCTTTACAGATGATGTTTTACCAGTTCCAGGTCCACCATGAAATAGAAATCCGAGCGTATAAGGAATGCCCTTTTTCTCATACCAATCACGACGATTCAAAAAGAAATTTACATGATTTTTTACATTCTGTCGTTGCTCAAAAAATACATTATCAAATGTACGTGTTGTATAAAACTTGTGCTTGGTGTATACTAGATGAGTAGATGGTAGAGGATTCTGTGTTCTATTTTTACTCTTTGAGTTTGTCATCATATCAAAGTAATAGAGAGAAGTACCAAGCTTATTTGCAATACGGCGCTCGTAATCAACATTACAACGGTCGACAAATGTTTGAAGATAACGAATGTCATGTTCATAGCAAAAAATTTTGAATCGTATTATTTCTACCTGTTCATCATTATGCTTTAACTCTAAAAGTTGAAAGTATATATCAGGCTCTAGTAAAATAGGTTCAAATTCATATGGTAAATATTCAGGGTGATTCATGCATAAAATATTCTGCAAAAGAGGAAGTGTTGTAATGTAACTAATAATCGCATCCATACGAGTATTATTAATGGATACACTGCTCTTTGAAGTATTTTGAGGAATGTTGCGCTCACATTCAATTGTACAGCAAATTGGAACTCTCGGCTGATAAAAGGACTTTGCAAACGAGAGCATTTGTTAAAATATGCGTAATCTATATAAATGGCTGCTTTAAAACCACGAGTTCCAAACTTTGGAGATAAACCATTTGCTGAAAAAACAGCAGAAGAACTTGCTGAAGAGGGCAAGTCATCTGGTCCTAGTTCTCGCTCGTCAAGTAAAGGAAGGCAGCCTGAAGATGTAAGAATAACAATTAAACCAGACCCATCTGATGAAGGGAATGAATTATTAGCAAAAACTCTAAAACGTGCTAAAATATTTAGTGCTGGCAGAAAGAAGAGAAAGGCGAACAAGCGAACTCGTAAGATGAGACGCAAGCATTAACGATTCTTTCCGATAATACACATATCGAGTGTTTGAACATTTGAATTTGTGGGCTTCGAACGTTTCAGTCGGAGTTGCTCGCTTGCCTTTTCAACTACATCAGTTGATAGAGATACATATTTCTTAATATCGCGAAGCGGTCCCTGTACATTCATAGAAGGAAATTGAAGGCGAATAGGCGGAAGGTCTGATAACACAATATCATTTGAGCCCGCGGTATATTCGCGATACTGTTCAATATCTAGAACACCGCCAAACATACGAAGAAGAGTGCGAGGAGGAGCAGGTGACAAAATACGATTCTTGAAAAGGTCTGAATAAATCTTTCCAAGAAGAGCGTGTTGTGTCCACTTTGTTGAATCCGATATACGATTATCAGAATAACAATAAGCTAAAGCGCATTCAGGAGAGCAAAAGTTTCCTTCAGCTTTATATATGTTTTTATATGCATCATATGACTTAGGAAGAATGCACGCAGGCCAGCCGAATGCATGGCAACACCAAAAACAAGCTGTTTGAGGATTGTATCTATCTCCAGACATGTTATCTAAAACTGATTTTAGAAGGTCAGTATTAAATCTTTCAGCTACTCTCGAAACCTCTACTGCATTTAAGATATCCGAGTACGAAACTAGAACTTCATCAGCAGGTATAATTGCTTTTTCTTCCTCCTCGCCTATTCGCAAAAAGAAAACGACTGGAGTTTCATTCATAACTACACTCTCCTTTGCTGCCTTTGTTTTTCTTGGAGGCATTTACTGTAAAACACTCAATCTGTCAAAACCAAAGATAAATAAGTTCTTATTTTAACAAAAATCAGTCATCATATAATAAATGTCTGCAAGCACAAATTTAATAGTATCATTTTTAATTCCAGATAGCGGAACATCAAATAATTGGCGTATAGATTCCACTTTTACAAATTATGGGGGTGGCATTTGGTTTTCCGGTACTAACCAAGGTACTATAACTTCGCCAAATACAGACTACAATGGTGGAAATCTAATTGGATATTTTCGTATGTTGCAGAGTTATGGGCAAAAGGTTTTAGTTTCAATGGGTGGATCAGCATTTGATCTTCCAACTGCTATTCCCAATGTAACAGCTGCTAGCGCCCTTGCAGACTCAATAAATTATGCACTATTTGGTGTAACTACATTGTCGGCAAATGGATGGAGTGGCGTCATAGGAGATACTCCCTCAGTAACTCCATTTATATTTGATGGTATTGATCTCGATTTTGAACAGCTATCTGCTACAGATATTGCTGTTATGACAACATTTGTTTCAAGATTACGTCAATTTCTGCCAGCTGGAAAATTATTAACATGTGCCCCTGAAATTCCATACTTTCGTTCTGGAAATCCCAAAGGATTTAATGGAAATGGAGCAGCATATCCTTATGCCGCATATAATAGCGCACTTACAAGTCTGAATACAACAAGTACAACTACACTTTTCTCAGTAAACAACGTTGGCTTATTTGATAAGATATTAATTCAATTTTATAATCAGTCAGTTGATCAGTATCCGGGTGGAAGCTCCTTTCCATATATTCTTGCTGAAGCGGCCTACCTGTGTTTATCTTCAACCACTCCGAGTAGACCTACTCCTAAGGTATCCATCGGGTTGGTGTCTACTTCTGCTAGAGGAGGAGGTACACCTACCCCATTTCCAACGGCATCTCAGCTTGCGCCGCTACTATGGCAAGGTATATTAGATGCTCAAGCAATGATTGTTGCTGCAAGGCCAGGAACAGCTATAAATGATTGGCTGGAGGGTCTAATGGTATGGGATTCTCCTATTGGACAGACGTATTTGTCGGATATTATTTCTACTCCTAACACGTATATCCCAAATAATCAGTATATATATGGAGGTCAAAATTATACTGGAGGTGTTCGAGTAAACCCGCAATGGGCTTCTATTCCCTACCCACCTGTACCAACTCCCACAGGACCCGTAGGTCCCACAGGTCCCACAGGTCCCACAGGTCCCACAGGAACTACGGGAACTACAGGAACTACAGGAACTACAGGAACTACAGGAACTACAGGAACTACAGGAACTACAGGAAC